>SL_3KL_010_SEDDRAFT_10000135_pt1 | contig 49357 bp, 48 predicted proteins | sample SodLakKL_010_SED_2_FD_10381 | JGI IMG/M metagenome (IMG submission 10381)
ATTAATATATTGATTTATACTCTACATTATTATTTTATTAGTTTGTTTTTCAGTTTATTATATTTTAATATTTTACTACATTATCAAATTGAACAATGGTTTTTTATATTCTTCCGGGATTCTTGCAAAAAATGGTTTTCTTTGCTGTCGTAAAACCCAGAAATGTATGGACGGACTCACCGGGGTATTTTTCAGTTTATGCATCTTATTGTTGTTCCTTTTGGCAGGTAAGGTATTGCGTGCCAAGGTGGTGCTTTTTCAACGGATATTCCTGCCGGCCTCCATCATTGGCGGCTTCCTGGCATTGTTCTTCGGACCATACTTGCTGGATGTGCTCCCGGAGTTTTTGTACGACACCTGGACACAGGTTCCCGGCCTGCTGATCAATATTGTTTTTGCCACCCTGTTTTTGGGTGTGGTTATTCCCGGCTTAAAAGTGATGTGGACACAAGGGGGCAGCCAGTTGTGTTTCGGCATGATCGTTGGCAGCGGACAGTACCTGGTGGCCATGCTGGTAACAGTCCTCTTGCTGGTCCCACTGTTTAACGTCCCTCCCATATTTGCCACCATCCTGGAGATCGGCTTTGCCGGCGGACATGGCACAGCCGCAGGCATGCAACAGGTTTTTACCGAACTGGGATTCCCTGCAGGATCTGCCCTGGCGCAGATGTCTGCCACAGTAGGCATCATTACAGCCGTCGTGGGCGGAGTTTTTTATATCAACATCGCCATACGCAAAGGATATTGCGTGAACCTGGATGAGACCCGGGGCATCCCGGAATTCAAGAAAAAGGGGTTGATCCCCGAGAAACAGCGGTTCACCATTTCACGGGCCACAGTAGCCTCCGAGTCCATCGAACCGCTTGCCTTCCATTTTGCCATTGTAGGGGTGGCTATCCTGATCGGATGGATCATGCTGGCCGGCATCAGACAGCTGCATCCAATGCTGGGAGGCTTTCCGCTCTTTCCACTGGCCATGATGGGCGGCATGATCGTCCAGGCCGTGTCTGTGCCGCTCAAAGTCAGCCAGTATTACGACAGACTCACCTTCGAACGTATACTCGGCTTCTCATTGGATGTACTGGTTGTTGCAGCCATTGCCTCCATCCGCCTTGACCTGTTCATAGAAAATCTGTGGCCATTCATAATATTGATGGCCGCAGGAATTGCATGGCTGTTTTTCTCCTTGCTGGTATTGGCCCCCAGGATGTTTCCCTACAACTGGCTTGAACGTGGCATTACCGAATACGGGATGCAAAGTGGGGTCACCGCCATGGGACTGCTTTTACTGAGGCTGGTCGACCCGTACTATAAAACAGATACAGCACAGGCTTTCGGGTTCAAACAAATGCTGTATGAACCATTCCTGGGTGGCGGATTCATCACCGCCACGGCACCATTCATCCTGGTAAGCCTGGGTATATGGTGGTCCATATGGGCCGCGGCAGGCATCATCCTGCTTTTCGGCATGATATCATGGCTCAGTGGCTGGACCAGGCACACCCCCCGTAAGAAAGTACGCTAAAGGGCTGTTGACAGACCGCTGACCATCAGCCGGGGGGATTCAGGTTTGCTGCACTGACAACCAGGCAACACAGATCATCCTGATCGACAACCTGTGAAAAGACAAGGTTTCCGGATCAAAAACGCAGGGAATAAAGCCCATCGATTGAGAGCCGCGCGCATGATATAATGTTGTTGTAACCTGCAAACAGGGTCACGCCTGGCTGGTAGCTTTTTTGCGCTGGCCAAACCCGGCCGTGATGCGGTCGAGGATGATGGCAAGGATCACCACCACCAGGCCGGCTTCAAAGCCTTCACCCACCTGCAGTCGCTGGATGCCGCGCAGCACATTGGTCCCCAATCCGCCGGCACCGATCATCGCGGCGATCACCACCATCGACAGACCCAGCATGATCGACTGGTTCACGCCCGCCATGATGGTGGGTTTGGCCACGGGGATCTGTACCTTGAACAGTTTTTGCATATTGGTGGCCCCGAAAGCATCCGCTGCCTCTGTCAGTTCTTTGGGCACCTGCCTGATCCCCAAATTTGTAAGACGGATCAGCGGAGGCAGTGCAAACACGAACGTGGCCACAACCCCGGGTACAAGGCCAAGCCCGAAGAACATCACCGCAGGTATCAGATATACAAAGGCCGGCATGGTCTGCATAAAGTCCAGTACAGGCCTGATGATCGAATTGAAACGATCGCTGCGGGCAGCATAGATCCCCAGCGGCAGTCCCACGACCATCACGAGGATCTCTGCTGTGAGCACCAATGCAAGCGTTTCCACAAACGGCACCCACAAGCCGATATTTTCGGATATCAACAAACCGATCACTGCAAATATACTGTTCTGCCACCCCGCCATACGCCAGGTCAAAAACCCAATGACGGCAATGAGTATCAACGGATGGAAAAACAACATGCCATCTTTGAGGTTGTTTACCAAAAAGAAGACAAACTCGCTGAAACCGTCAAACACGGCACTAAACTCACTGACCAGATAATCGACAGCTGCCGAGATCCAGTCTTTGATAGGTATTCGAAATGGAAGCATCAATTTATGTCTTTACAGTAAGTTATTTTTCAACTATTTCACCGGGTTTCACATCGGCGTTATTTTCACCTTCTTCGGCAAGGGCAGCAATGATGGCCCCTTTCACAATCACCCCTTCCAGCCTGTTGTTCTCATCCACCACAGCAATGGGGCCAAAAGCCATCTCATTATAGGTATTGATCACCTCATTCAAAGGGAGATCTTTGTTTACCGTTGCCGGTTGATGTAACAGGTTCTGATCGAAGGGAATTTTTTCCTGGTCTTTGTGTTTGTTGATATACTCGACCAGCTCTTTTGCCCGGATATATCCTTTAAGGTTTCTTCCGGTATCTGTCATAAGGACACCTGTCAGGCTGTTTTTCCTGATTTTCCTGAGGATTGTCCGCGGGCCGTCGCCGGGGAATGCCCTTTCCCTGACCGGTTCCATGATCGAACCAGCTGTCAGGATGGCTGCACGGTTCATGTCTTCCACGAATGCCCTGACATAATCGCTGGCAGGTTTGGAGATTATTTCCTCAGCCGTACCTACCTGCTCTATCCTTCCGTCCTTCATGATGGCAATACGATCGCCCAGGCGAAAAGCTTCATCCAGGTCGTGGGTCACAAAAACAATGGTTTTCTGCATCCTGTTTTGCAGCTCCAGCAGTTCGTCCTGCATCTGCCTCCTGATGAGGGGGTCAAGGGCACTGAATGCTTCGTCCATCAGCATGATCCCGGCATCCACAGACAGGCCGCGGGCCAGTCCAACCCGCTGCTGCATCCCGCCAGAAAGCTCTGCAGGATAGCTGTCTTCATTTCCTGAAAGACCTACCTGCTCAATAACCTTTCTGGCCTTTTCGCGGCGCTCATTCTTGTCGACACCCTGCAGTTCGAGGCCAAATTCAACATTTTCCAGCACCGTACGGTGCGGCAGGATGGCAAAATTCTGGAACACCATGCCACAAAAATTTTTTTGGCGAAACTCGCGAAGCTCCTTTTTGCTCAGCTTGGTGATGTCCGTGCCATCAATGATGATTTCACCGCCGGTTGGCTCATGCAGACGGTTCAAAAGACGCTCCAGGGTGGACTTTCCACTCCCGGAAAGGCCCATCAGCACAAATATCTCACGTTCATACACGGTGAATGATACATCTTGTACCCCCACCACATGCTTGAGTTCGTTGAGAATTTCCGCCTTGGATTTGCCCTTGGCCAATGCTTCAAGGGCCTTTACGGGGTGGCGCCCAAAAATCTTACTCAGATTTTTAACAACAATCTTTTCTTTCATACACAATAATTACCAGCAATTACGGTAGCCATTCACTGACAACATCCTGGTTATCTGCGATCCACAACCTGGCCGCGTCAAAAGGCTCCATCCCGTCTTCAATATATCCCATTACCACACCAATCTGCTCAGGTGTCCAGTAAAAATTATCCAGCAACTGGTATACATCCGGATGATTTTCTTCAAGGCTCGGATGAACAACAGTGGCAATATGTTCTGCATCGCCAAAGACCATTTTGGGGTCTTCAAGATATTTGAGGTCGTATGCAGCAAATTTCCAGTGGGGTGTCCAGCCGGTTACAATGATCCATTCCCCTCTCTCAATGGCACGTTCAAGGGCAGCGGTCATTGCAGCATCAGAACCGGACAGCAGGTTGTAGTCCAGATCGTATTCATCGATAGCCCGTTCACTGGCAGCCATCAATCCGGCACCCGGGTCGATACCTACCACCTCGCCATCAAATTCGTCGATGTAGTCGTGCAACTCTTCAATGCTGTTGGCAGTCACATAGGCGGGTACAACCCAACCAATCCGGGCCCCATCGAGATTGGCACCAAGGTTTACGACATCATCCTGGGTTTGCTCGTAATACGCCTCGTGCGTAGCAGGCAGCCAGGCGGTCACCATCGCATCAAAATCGCCACGGGCAATTCCCATCCACATGGGACCTGCATCAACGGATGTTACACCAACTTCCTTTCCAAGTTCATCTTCAATCAATGCAGCAACCACATGGGTTGAAGCATTGGCACAATCCCACAATACATATCCCAGCTCCACTTTTTCAGGCTCCGGGGCGCAGGATTGCAAGTTTACCACCATGGCCAGCATCGCCAATGATGCAAGGGCAAGAGTAAACAATTTTTTTGTGATTCTTTGTTTGATTCTCATAGGTTTTTCCTCCTGTTTTGGTTTGAAATAGTAAAAACTCCTTTTTTGGTAAAACAATGTGTTGACCTAGAAATAATACCCAATATTGATATTAAACCGCAGGTTCCAGTCAAGATCATCCACCGGAATTGGCCGGCCATGATCATCGAGTTGTCCCGCGCCCATGCCTGTTCCAAAATTGTTGGTGAGCCAGGGGTGATTCTTGCCCATGGCGAAGTCAACATATGTCCAGATGTTTCCTGCGGTGATCAGGAATCCGGGGACAAGCATGTGGCTGTCTTCGAAGTCAAACATCTGTCCATCCACTTCCAGTTGGCCATCTTTGGTCATCAGGGCATAGTCAACATAGGGCATGATGTTGGAAATGGGTCCCCAGTCGACATCAATGCCGTGTCCGACGCCAAGGGAAAGGATATTGGCCCTGGCTGCTACACCATCTCCATAATAGGGGTCACCATAAGCGCCCATCTGCACCCTGTCCATGGGATCGCCTTCATCATTTTTCGCGGCATAATCATAATTGATAAACTGTGCCTTGGTACTCCAGTTGCCAAAACTGCCGGCAAAATGTGCGGCAAAGGCATGGCCATATTCAATATCATCCAACACACTGTTATACAATCCCTGCATCTGGGCCGACACACCGGCTTCCACACCGGAGGCCAACGTGTATCCAAGGCGCACATTGAACTGGTTAAGCTCACGGATGCTCGCGGGTGCACCTGTAAGTGTGCCGCCAGCGTCGGGGATGACATTGTAGGAGTAAGTGCCTGCACCAGGGCCGCTGTATGGTGCAACATTGTGTGCGGGTCCTGCGGGCTCCTGCTGACGGAAATATGCAGCCATGATGTTTAAACGATCACTGAGGTCATAATCGAACTTAACGCCAAAGTTGAAGTCATCTTCCAGTCCGACGTAGTAACCGCTCATAAACCACCAGCTGTGTGAATTGTACATAAGGTTACCAAAAGGCACCTGGGTTACACCCAGCTGCATGTTCAGGTCGTCGGAGAAATCATACCCCAGCCAACCTTGTTTGATAAAGTGTGTGTTGAAGGTGGGATAGAACCGGTATTCAAAATTCAGTGTCACATCGCTGTATCGCGCTGAAACGTTCAACCGCCACGTATCCCATGTGGCATAATGGCTTGTGGCCGTTGCATCGGCTTCGTAGTGCTGGCTCACCACATTGTAGCGTACAGCACCCCCAATGTTCAAATAATCCTCATCATCCTGGGCAACAGTAACCGTGCCCATGCCAATCAAAGAAAACAATGATAAAAAAATTGTAAACTGCTTTAACTCCATAATACATTTTTTTGGTTTATAAATTGATAAAGTGCATACAAATCCTGTATGAAAGTCCGCTTTCACGATAACTTGCCAATTGGTAAAAGATTTGCAACAACAAACGGCAAAAAATGTTGTTGGCAGTATGCGGGCTTAAGGTAATTAAACCCAAGTGCAGTGATTCGCTAAGCGAACAGAAAACAAATATAGATAAAGATTTTGAAGTATGCAAATAATGATTTGGCGATTTTCTGAATTGTCTCGACTCAGAGATGCCGATTTGACATCATTTAATTCGCTGAACGTATCAGTTCTATTGCGGTCTCGATGATTTCATCGCTGGTCAGGTTAATGCTGTCGCCTTCTTCGGGAATTTGTGCGGTGATATGTGGTGGGACCCCTGGTTCAATGCTTTCCCCTGCGGGGTTATAAAACCTGGTACTTGACACCCTTAACCTCCAGCCATTGGCAAGATCCCGGAATGCTGGCAACCCTCCGCCACCACCAGTGGTATCTCCTACAAGGGTGACTTGATCGAGGGCTTTCATATACTGGGCAAAATATGTGGTGGCGCTATAGCTTTTCCGGTTGGTGAGCACGACCACATCGCCGGAAAACCGCAACCCGTCATGGGGTTCAATATGTACTTCTTCCAGGCGGAAATCACCATGGCCGGGGCCATGTTTAATATAATTGGTACCAACAAAAACTTTTTTATCCGTAAATCGTGCAGCCAGGTTGCGGCCATTCGTCGGATCACCGCCGCCGTTGTTGCGTACATCGAAAATCAACCCCTTGAAGCCGCCTTCGTTCAGGCTGAATATCAGGTCATCGAGATTGCCTTCACCAATGGTATTGCCAAAGCTGCCGTAATATACATAAAGAATGTCCTCCTCCGTGTTGTCTCCCGGAAGTGCCACAACCTGCAAGGGACCAAAATAACGCTGACGATCTTTGAAATAATGTCGTTCAATGATAGAAAAATAGAAGTTTTCCGGTCTTTCAAGGTACCATTGCCAATAACGCGAACGGTCGAACGGACTCACCAGGTTTACATGGCCATCGCGCAGCTCATACAACATCTTGGCGCAAAGGTCAAAAAGTTCGACAGGCCCCATGTCATCCTTCACCTGCGGCCTGTAACTGGTGTAAACAGAATCCCAGTCGACCCCTTTTTCATCAAAAAAAGAATAGTGCCGGTCGGCAAAGGTCCATATTTCTTCAAAAATACTCACCGGATCTTTGCGGGCATCAGCTTCCATGAACATTTTCTCGCACGACAGCATCAACAGGGCAAACACCGGTATAAAGCACAAGGGTTTCACGTATTTCATAGTCGTTGGTTGAGTGGTCATCCCATTGTCACATTAATTAAACAAAAAATAAAACTCCAGCACGATCTGGTGGCTGGCGTTATACAAGTTTAATCCATGGCTTCCGCTGATGCGATAATAATCCCAATGATAGCCGATGCGGAAACGGTTGGGATTATATACACCACCCAATGCGTCGCGCAAAAATATGCCGCTGCCCAGGTGAACGAAGTTGCCTGGGTGCAGCACCATCCTTTCATGGGTCATTATTTCCGAGCCGCCATCATCACTTACCTGGAAGGTGGCCCCATATTCAGGGAGCCTCACGCTGTAACCCAGCATGCCAAGTGAGATATGGAAGTCAAAATACCACTGGCGATTGAAAAAGTGCGGACCATAGGTCACATTGACCCTCGGTTTGACCTCACCCACAAAATCAGAAAATAAAAACGAGTTGCCCAGGTCTGGTGCAATACGCGCATTGGCAAACACATCGGCCTGCCCCCCCAGGTATACATAAAACAAAGAGGGGGTTCCCACAGCACGCAGATGCATAAACCTGACGCCCAGGGCAGGATTATACACTGAAGTCCCTTCATGGGCAGGGCGGGCAGTGTGAAACCCCAGGCGGGCGAATCCCCATTCCTCAATCCGTCCAGGCGTACGTACGTGGCGCGCAAAGCCAAGCACAACACCCGGACCTGAATAATGCAGGTTCGACATGCGCTGATCCAATATGCGGGCAAAGGAAAAACCCTGGTCGATCTTGAAGTAAACCAATTTGTGCGGCAATTCTGCAAAATATGAAGCCCTTAAATGGCCCCGGTCATCAAGCATGCTTGGATTGACCGGACACCACCATCCGCCGTCATCATTGCCTGTAACAGCAGGATCTGTGGCCAATGCAGATAAACCCAGCAGGGAAAACAGGATAAAAAAACTTGCAATCCTCTTCATATAAGGTTATTGTCTTTTCATTAAAAATAAAGAAGACCCACTATGTGGATTATACGGTTACCGGGTGAAAAAGTTTAAAAAACGTCAAGGTGTGTACTGTTTTCTCCAGCAGCCGGCGTGTCAATTGAAAATTGTCGTGTAACTTTGATGCCCTGAACCCGCACCATGAAAAATCTGCAAGAAAAAAGGAACCTTTTGGCAGGCAAAACTTTGGCGGAACTGGAAGCCATCGTTACAGGCCGTGGATGGCCGCGATATACTGCACGACAGATCGCGGAATGGCTTTACAGGCAACGCGCCTGTACCATTGACCAGATGACCAATATTTCCAAAAGTCTGCGGCAGGAACTTGCAGAGAATTTTGTAACTGGCCGTTCACATCCCGTGAATGCAGAAAAATCATCAGACGGAACGGTAAAATATCTGTTCGCAACCCTTGACGGGGGTTATGTGGAAACGGTATATATACCTGAAGGCAACAGGCATACCTTGTGTGTGTCATCACAGGCAGGATGCCGCATGGGATGTGCTTTTTGTATGACGGCAAGACAGGGGCTTCACGGACAACTCAGTGCCGGGGAAATACTGAATCAGATAATAAGCATTCCCGAAACTGAGCTTCTGACCAACATCGTATATATGGGGATGGGGGAGCCGCTGGATAACCTGGATGCTGTATTGAACAGCCTGGAGATACTCAGCGATGACTATGGCCCTGGAATGAGCCCGCGCCGCATTACGGTCTCTACCATCGGGATATTGCCGGCCATGCAGGAGTTTCTGGAGAGAAGCCGTTGCCATCTGGCCGTCAGCCTGCACTCACCCTTCCCGGAAGAAAGGAAGCGGCTGGTGCCAGCCGAGAAGCTCAATCCGCTAAACGAAATAATAAAGACCATCCGCCGCTTCCCCATGGAAAAACAACGCCGCATATCGTTTGAGTACATTGTCTTTAAAGATCTCAACCACAGTCAAAAACATGTAAATGCCCTGGCGCGGTTGTTGCAAGGCATTCGCTGCCGTATCAACCTGATCCGTTTTCATCCCATCCCTGGCAGTCCGCTGAAAGCCCCTGAAGAAGAAAACCTGTATTCCTTCAGGGAAGCAATTGAAAACAAGGGGCTGATCACCACCATCCGCAAATCCAGGGGCCTGGATATTCAGGCTGCCTGCGGACTACTGGCTACCAAATTTTAACTCAGCAATTTATGCTACAGGCATAAACATCAATGTGCTGTTTGCCTTTGTAAATGCCTTAAAAAAACATTATCTTTGCAATAACCAGTCCGCATGTCTTCTTCATACTTTGTAGAGAAAGTTTATTTCGCTAAACCAGGAATGTGCCACGAGCACGGAAAGCGAACGAAGGGGGCTCGGACTGGATTTTTATGCGTCTGTGTGTCAATGGATAATTGTCGCGTAACCGGTTTTTAAAACCTTTTATCCGCACTCTCCCCGGAGAAGAGGTGCCCGACAACTGAATCAAAGAATACAATGACAGTGCTGGGAAACATCATAAAAGCTGCTTTGGAGATCACCGATAAGGTGATGCCGGATTTTTCACCGGTGGAGTCTCAAAAGGACATACTACACCATTTGCTGGAAAAGGGTTCATCTACTGAATTCGGGCGCCATCATCGGTTTGATGAGATCCTTGAGTATAAAAATATGGCGAAGGCTTTTTCAGATCAGGTACCTTACCACGATTACGGTGGTATGCATTCTCGCTGGTGGAAAAAGCAGATGGAAACGGGGGCGGCAGATGTCAGCTGGCCGGGACGTGTTTCCTATTATGCACTGAGCGCAGGCACCACCGGAAAAGAGAGCAAACGCATTCCCGTAACCGAAGATATGCTTGAGGCCATACGTAAAACAAGTCTCTACCAGATCCTTGCCACCTCCAACTTCGATTTCCCGGCCGAGTTCTTCCAGAAGGAGATCATGATGCTGGGCAGCAGTACCAGGCTTACAAGGGCCGGTAATCATTGGGAAGGGGAGATCAGCGGGATCGCAGCCGGCAATATCCCCTCCTGGTTTGAACGCTTCTACCGGCCAGGTAAACAGATCGCTTCCATCACTGATTGGGATGAAAGGGTCCTGGCCATCGCTAAAGAGGCCAGAAAGTGGGATATTGGGGCCATGGCCGGCATCCCGTCCTGGAACGAGCTCATGCTGAAACGGGTGATTGAGTACAACAAGGTCAGCAATATACACGAGATCTGGCCCAACCTGCGTGTCTTTGCCTCCGGCGGTGTTGCGTTTGATCCATACCGCAAATCATTTGAAAAGCTGCTGGGAAAACCACTCACCTTCCTGGATACCTACCTGGCCTCCGAAGGGTTTCTTGCCTTCCAGTCCAGACCCAATGACAACATGGCCATGACACTTTCTACCAATAGCGGGATATATTTTGAGTTTGTCCCTTTCGTTGAAAAAAACGTAGACGACAAAGGACGGGTGGTTCACGGCACTCCTTCCCTGTCGCTGGCAGAAGTGGAGAATGACCAGGACTATGTTTTGGTCATTTCAACCGTGGCAGGCGCCTGGAGATATATGATCGGTGACACCATTCGATTTACCGACAAGGATAAAGCCGAGATCGTGATCACCGGCCGGACAAAACATTTTCTGAATGTCGTTGGTTCACAACTCTCTGTTATCCAGATGAACCAGGCAATGAAGGAGATGGAAAAAGCCTTTGGTTTGCAAATCCCCGAATTCACAGTAGCTGCCGTTCGCGAAGGAGAGGATTATATCCACCATTGGTACCTGGGTGCAGAAGGTACGGCCGATGAACAGGAACTCACAAAAGCACTTGACCTGAGCCTGAAAGAAATGAATAAAGCCTATAAAATGGCCAGAAGCAAGGCGCTGAAAGGGATCAGGGTCACCATCAAAAAGCCCGACACCTTTTATGCGTGGATCGAAAAACACCAGTCGAAAGGTGGCCAGGTGAAAGTGCCCAGGGTCATGAGGGAACAAGAGTTCAGCAACTGGCAACAGTTTGCAGACACCCACCATTAAACGCATTTGAAACACCACGATCTGCCCGGAGCAACACCCGCAATTTTTCTCAAGGCCCTGAAGTCAAACCAGGTTGTACCATTCAGTACAAACTTTCAGCCGTTTTAAATATTTATTTCTTAATAGTTTGTTTTTTATGTTTTATTGACATATTTTTGAGACATAAAACATAAATAACCTAGTTTATATGGAATCTGCCTTGCTTGTTTTGCCCAGAAAGGGGTTATGGGTTCGTGAAAAAGAGCGAATACAACTTGTTCCTTTTGAAATCATTACACACATCCACCACCGCAATGGCATATCAAAAATATACATGGGGGGTGATTTGCTCAAAAAGCTGCGCACGCCCTTATGCGGACTAGAGAAAAAAATGCCGGAAAGCCAGTTTTTTCGTCCCCACAGAAATTTCATCATCAACAAATCCTTTGTTGACCGTTACGATAAGGAAAAACCGGTTATTCACTTTGTCGGCGGACAAAAAATCCCTGTTTCCAGAAGAAAGAAAAAACACTTTGAGATTTTTTTTACCCAATCAATTCATTAACCTAAATCAGATGTTTATGGATGACAAGATGATGCTCGACAAGACAGTAAGCAAAAAACAAGACATTGATTACATTTTTTTGTTCAAGGGGTATACCATCATGGTGTTAAAAAATGGCACCAACGAGGTTTTGGACCTGCCATTATGTAAGATGGAACGCTTGCTCACCGACCAACCATTTTTTCGTATACACCGTTCATTCCTGGTAAATCTGCGCAGGGTTACGGAGCTTGAAATAAAGAACAACAAATTGCTTATCAATATTCGCGGACATGCACTGCCGGTGGCACGCCGCAAAAGGAGGCAACTGCTGCAGCTGCTTGGTACCGTGAACTGACATCACCTCCCCTGTTCAATTAACCGGCAAGCATTCATCCAGATGAGAAATGGATTCATCGGTGGTTTGTTAACTGGCCCTAGGCATCTTAAAATACCGTAAAAAACAGCCAACGGCAAAAAGCCGAAGTTAACCTGGCACATAAAAACTTTTCCAGTAAACCACTTGCAGGATTCCAAATAAATCAATATATTGCCATTGGGAACGTTTGCATGGCCTGTTGATTGCAGGTTGGTTCCTTTTGCTGTATATGACATGCAACAGGTTTCCCCGTCTGGAAATATTCATCATGCGATGAGCACAGGAAGGACGGCCTGAAGAAGAACCGGTCGTGACTGCAACCGGAGGCACGGAAGAATGATCATATGTACTGACAGATCCTGGCTTTTCAAACCAAAATATAAACAGATGCAAAACCTATTACCACTCCACCTATTCCGCCATCTGGTGATCAACTATAAAACCAGACTGTCGTTGTTGCTCTTCTTGTTTTGTTTTCAGAGCAGCCATGCAATGCACCCACCTCCGGAGACTGCCCCGGCTCATAAAACCGGATCAAAAGAATTGACTGTAACCAATTCATTGCCTGGTGAAAAAAACATGTCATATGATTTGGATGCGAGGTCAGCGCTGGGTGTTACCGCGACACTGACAGAGCACTATCTGAAGCATGCCCTGACAGCATTGCGCCTGATTGCAGCAACACCCGCCACAAGAAGCGGCATTTGGCCAGAGATCAGACCTGCCCTGCTTACCCTCACTGAGGCCATCCCGGGTGCTGCACTGTACATAGAACCCGACGGAAACTACTATAGTGTTGAGCGTGGCTATACCGGTTTGAATTTGTCTGACAGGGATTATTTTGACAGGCTCTTCAGAGGCCAGGAAGTCCACGGATCCTTGATATACAGTCGTTCTACAGGAAAACAATCCGTGTTCATGGCTGTTCCCGTAATCGAACAGGAAAACGTCACAGGCGCAGTGGCATTGTCTGTCTTTCTCGAAGATTTTCAGCAGCTGATCACAGAATCCCTGGACCTGCCCCCTGATTACTTGTGGTACGTCATTGATGAAGAAGCAAGCACAGTGCTGCATCCCAGATCGGACTTTGTGTTTATGAACCCTGCCGAACAAGGCAGTCCGTCACTGAAACAAGCTGTTGAAACCATTATTTCGAACGATCACGGCTATACATCCTATGTTTTTGCCGGACGAAACACCCATGTGCTGTTCACCAAACTTGATTTTAACAACTGGCGGGTGATCCTGGGAAAGATCGGTGAAAAAGTGGAGGACGATTACATGCCCAAAGCCTATGAGATCCTCAACAGCATAAAAAATGTCATCAGCAAACAATTGAAAGAGATGGACCAGAACCTCCATGAAGCAGTGTCCACGTTCAATGGCTCCTTTCCACCGGAACATACAGCAAGAAATACGTTCAGGCAAATATACAAAGAGAACCCCTTCGTGGTCAACTGTGCATTGATCGATGTCGACGGGGTAATGGTATACCTCGAACCTTATGATTTCCACCCATCAGAAGGCCAGGATATCAGGGACCAGGAAAATTTCTTTGCAATGCAGAAGAACAGAGCACCCATGTTGAGCAGCTCTTTCTGGGCAACTGAAGGCTTTGATGCCGTCAGCCTGCATCATCCGATCCTGGACCAGGACGGGAATTTTCACGGATCCGTCAATCTTTTGATCAGGCCCGAGGTAATGGTGGAAGAGCTGGTCACACCCTATATCGCTGAAACCATCTATGACCCCTGGGTGATGGAACCCGAAGGCCGGATCATCTTCGATAAAGCGCTGGATGGGACAGGCAGGATGCTGTTCCTTGATTATAGGTTTGATGAAAAGAGAACACTGCTCGAACTGGGGGATCAGATCACAGAACAAAGAGCAGGACAAGGCGATTATATCTTTACCGACCCGGAAACACAGGCAAAAGTTATCAAGATGGCAATATGGGACACTGTTGAACTGCATAACACACAATGGCGGGTGATACTCTCCTACCCACCCTACGATTGAATAAAGGTTTACCACAAAAAACCGCCTCCCTGTCCGGATAGTCTATTCTGATCAAAAGTGCTTTTGGTGGTTATCACGATTTAAAGTATTTTTGTGGCCGATTTTGCTTTCAGGAAAACCAATGGCATTATTCTTTCAATTCAGCTCCAACCACACTTCAGGGAAGCTTAGCCCTCTGCGCAATTTTGTTTTATTGTTCCCGCTGATCCTCCTTATCTCCTGTGCTTCAATCTTGTTTCCCCGGGTTGATAAATCCGGGGCCAGCTCAATGCGTGTTGCCGACCCCGGCCTGAGTAACGAAGAATATGCACAAAGGCTTTTTGCTGACGGGTGGCCGGCAGATATCTTAAATACAGCTGCCAATGCCGATTATCTGGATGATGATGAAAAAAACATTATCCTGGCGCATAACCTGGTCCGTTACGACCCTGCAAGGTATGCCCGCATGTATGTAACTGAATACCTTTCCTATTTCCAGGGAAACAGGTTTCACTACCCGGAGATGCAAACCATCTTGCTTACCAAAGAAGGCCCGGACCCAGCCAGGGAATTGTATTTTGAACTATTAGGCGTCAACCCTTTGGAACTGCTCTATCCCTCCAAAGGCTTGTCCGGGGCTGCAAAGTCCCACGTGCAGTACCTGTGTGAACATGGTATCAGGGGACATCGCGGACAGGGAGGGTTGTCTGTCCGCATCGAACGGTTTGGCACCTGGGACAAAATCATTGCAGAGAATATCGCCTATGGCAGTTTTTCAGCACATGATGCCGTACTTTACCTCCTGATCGACGACCATGTTTTTGACAGGAGCCACCGTAAGATCATCCTCAATCCCGGCCTTCACCTTGCAGGTGTTGCAAAAGACAAACACCCGTTGTATCCCACCGGGTATTCCTATGTGATCAATTATGCCTTTTATTTCAACAAACACGACAAAATAACGCAGCCGTAAATAGATTCATTGATCTTATTTGCAAATTTTGAACAACACGCATCATGAAAACACAGCAATTCAATATCCATCGGTTCACTTTTATTCTTTTATCTATGTTTATTTTGTTATCAGCCTGTCAACCGGAGAAGCCCGTACACGAAAAATGGAAAGAATATCCTGTTTATGAAGGGGAAGACCTGGGGGTCCATTATACCCCCGGAAAGACGCATGTCCGCATTTGGTCACCACCGGCAAGCGAAGTGCTTTTTCATGTATATGATCAGGGTCATGGAGGGGAACGCCTTGAAAGCCTTCCGATGGACAAGGATGTTGGTGGCACCTGGGTCCTCGAATTGCAGGGGGACTGGAAAAACAGGTATTATACCTTTCAGGCGAAGATTGATGGTGAATGGAGCCTTGAGGTGCCTGACCCTCAGGCCAGAGCAGTGGGCGTCAACGGGAACAGGGGCATGATCATCGACCTGGCGGAGACCAATCCGGAAGGCTGGGAAAAGGACAACCGCCCCGTCCTGGATAGTCATGCAGACATCATTATCTGGGAAATACATGTTCGTGACTTTTCCATCCACCCCAGCTCGGGAATAGAAAACCGCGGGAAATACCTGGCATTTACTGAAACCGGCACAAAAAGCCCCGAAGGCCTGGCCACCGGCCTGGATCACCTTAAGGAACTTGGAATCACGCATGTCCATCTGCTTCCGGTTTATGATTTTTACACCATTGATGAAACAAGGCTGGACGAACCCCAATACAACTGGGGCTACGATCCGAAAAATTACAATGTGCCCCAGGGATCATACGCCACAGATCCTTACGACGGACGGGTACGCATCCGTGAATTCAAAAAAATGGTGCAGGCACTGCACGAAAACGGGATCAGGGTGATCATGGATGTGGTGTATAACCATATGTACGATGCCGCCGGGTCACCCTTTGAACAGTTGTCGCCAGGCTACTTCTTTCGCATGAACCCGGATGGCAGCTATTCTGACGGGTCAGCATGCGGCAATGAAACCGCATCCGAAAGGCCAATGATGCGCCAGTTCATGATAGAATCCTTGAAATACTGGGCAGAAGAATACCATATTGACGGGTTCCGGTTCGATCTGATGGGATTGCATGACATTGAAACCATGAACTTGATCCGCCAGGAGTTGGATAAGGTAAATCCGGATATCTTTCTCTATGGCGAAGGATGGACAGCAGGAGACACACCGCTGCCACCGGAAAAACGCGCCGTGAAAGCACATGCCAGCCAGTTGGATGGTATCGCAGTGTTCAGTGACGATATCCGCGATGGCATCCGCGGCCACTGGATGCATAACGAAGATCCCGGTTTTATGACAGGGGAACACGGCCTGAAAGAAAGCATCAAATTTGGTGTGGTGGCGTCGACACAACACCCCGACATCGATTATGGCAAGGTAAATTACTCAGATGCCCCATATGCCGACAAACCTTTGAAAACCATTACATATGTGACTTGTCACGACAACCCATGCCTGTGGGATAAGATCGTGTATACCTGCCCCGACTGCAGCACAGAAGACAAGCTGGCCATACAAAAACTTGCCAATGCCATCGTGCTCTCGTCCCAGGGTGTTGCCTTCCTCCATGCAGGCGAAGAAATTGTCCGCACAAAGTTCGGGGAACACAATACCTATAATCTGCCCGACTCCATCAACCAGCTGGTATGGACCAATAAAGCGGAATATTACAATGTTTTCGCATTTTACCGTGACATGATCGCCCTGCGAAAAAACCACCCTGCCTTCAGAATGCCCGAAACCAGCATGATCCAGGATCACCTCCGCTTTTTGCCAACCGGCGACGAGCTGCTCGTTGGCTTCCATATAAAAGATCACGCCAACGGCGACAGCTGGAAAGACATCCTGGTGTTCTATAATGCCAATGCCCACAGGGCCGGCATCAGTTTGCCTGAAGGAAAATGGCGCGCCGTGGCAACAAAATACGGAATCAACGAAAAAGGTGTCGACACGCCAGGCTATGACAAGGTCCTTGAGCATACAGCAGAAGTGCCTTCCCGCTCAATACTCATATTGGCAGACGAAAAAAGTATAGGCCCCCCAACCATTCAATGATCTTAAAATCAAAAGGGAGGCCGCATTGGCCTCCCTCCTCCTGTGCCCGCTCTATCCAGTTATGAAATGTCGATCTGCTTGGGTGGCTTGCGTTTTGACTCTTCCCTCTTGGGAATGCTGATCATCAAGACGCCATCCTTATGCTTTGCCTGGATCTTTTCGGCATCCACCGCCTCCGGCAATGTAAATGAGCGGCTGAAGGATGTATAGCTAAACTCCCTGCGCATGTAACGACTGCCTTCCTTTTCCTCATCCTTGTGCTCTTTCTCGGAAGAAATGGTCAGCACATTGTTGTCAAGATTCACGTTAAAGTCATTCTTGTCCAAACCAGGTGCTGCCACCTCAATCAGGAAATCGTCATCCGTCTCCTTTACATTTACAGCAGGAGTAGTGATTCCCGGCCGATCGCTGAATACGCTATCCATCCAGTCCTTGCCGAAAAATTCATCAATAAAGCTGGGCACACTGCCTCTGGTTTTTCTTAACATTGGCAACATACGTAACCCTCCTTTCTTTTTTATGATTTACTGTTTCAAACAAATCCACTCAAAGGCTGTGCCAACTCCCCCCGCTTCACAATACATCAATAAATTAAACGCCATATTGGCATATTTTTTAGCGTCTGGGATGAATATTGCGCCATACTGGCAGCTATTTTCAATACAAATGGGTGGCATGGTGGAGGAGCTTTTCAATATGCTTATCTTTACGGGGTTTTGTGATTTTCATCCCTTCGTATACGAAGAAAACAGCAATGCAAACCTTGTCATCCCCGTTTCCTGAAAAGATTGTAAGACCACCCGTCAGGCACAATGCTGCCGGCTTACAGGAAGTTTTCCCGGGCACCCCATTTGGCAGGATACGCAATATGCTGGACAACGGAATTGATATCTGTATTGGCGGTACATATGGTTTCGCCATGAGCTTCTATTCCTGGCTAAAACAACAGATGGGCAAGAAATTTCCCATATGGGATTACAATTCCTCAAGGGCGTACAAACATGCCTGGTATGACGTCCGGTCCAAAATATGGATGGGGATCGAAAATGGTGTTCCGTTGCTTGAAAAGGCACCACAAAACCCTTGGCTGAAAAGTTTTTACCCTGACAAAAATGGTTTTTTTATCACTTTCTCTGATTTTCTTGGGATGAATGGCGCCCGTCAATGGTATGACAGAGGGATCCGTTATCCTGTGATCGACCATGCCGTACATCCCTTTTATGGGGTTTACTTCCCCACAAGGCATAGCCATCTCAGACTGTTCGATGACTGGATAGGTTCAGCAAAGGGGTTTCATCGTGCGGCAGACATTGGTACGGGTTGTGGCATTTTGTCATTCATCATGCTCAAGCATGGGGTGCACACGATCCATGCAACAGACATTAACCCAAATGCAATATACAGTATAGGGCAGGACATTCATCGTCTTGGTATCTCTCATGGCGATCATATTTTCCCTGAGCACGCGAACCTGCTGGGCAGTTTCCTTCCCAAGCCAGAAGACCTTATTGCATTCAACCCGCCATGGATACCCGAACAGTCAGACAAAATACTCGACCAGGGTTGTTATTACACACCAGGCTTTTTCGAACGTTTCTTCAGGGAGATGAAAGAAAAATGTCCGCCAGGCACCCGCATTGCCATTTTATTCTCCGATTTTGCTTTGTTGGCCGGCGTTGCCAGAGAACATCCCATCGCAGAAGCCCTGCAGTTGTTTGAAAAAGATTTTACCATGGAACTCTGCGAGCAGCGCCCGGTCAGCGAAAAACCATCGAAGACAAAGTCATGGATCCACTCCATAAGGGATCAAGAGAAGGTGGAGCTTTACATCATCAAAAAGAAGTAGTCCTCAACGATTCAAGTGAGCTTTACCCAGCTCACTTCACGGTCGAAAGAAAACCCAAGTTTTTTAACGAGATTGATGGATTGGTGGTTGTGTGGTTCAATATTCACAAAAACGGGTTTTCCCCTCGCCTGTTTCTCCATGACCAGGAAACGCAATATGCTTTCACCGAGGCCTTGTCCGCGGTATCGTGGAACAACGTGTAAAAAGCCCAGGGATGTATCATCGTGCGTCAGGCCCCATCCTGCCAGTTCCCCTTCTATCCATACACCCGCGGAAACATCTTTCTGCAGACGCCCTTTGATATATTTTTCAGAAGTAAAGTCTTTATAGGCAGAGTGGGTAAAGATGTACTGTGCCATGGAAGGGTCAAGGGGTTTGAACAGGAGATCCGATGGCTCAACGGTTTTCTGATCAGGCAGGTAATACCGGTGCGTGGTAAGCTTCCATTCTATCTTTCGGACATGGGTAAGTACCGGGAGCATCCACTCCTCCACATTCGCAAAATACAGTGTTTCAAAACCAAACTTATCCAATAGGGATAAAAGGTCTTCAGGATTGTCGCCGCAAAGATAGGCCCACAGGTAATCACTGCTGCCACAGACCAGCAGGAAGTCTCCATGTTTTAACCATTTTTTTACGGCATAGTTCTCAAAAAAGCCTTTTACCGGGAGACTTTGCAGTGGTTTTTTGGCCAGAAGGCCTTTGAGATCAGCATCCATACACCGTCAAACGATTATGTGCGGTTAATTATTTCAGCAATAAGGGGTTAAAGATAGTGACAAAATAAATACAAATCAACAGATAATTTCTTCAACAGATTCAACAATGATGCTGCATGCTTTCTCAGTCTCTTCCGGGGAGATGATCAACGGTGGCGCGATACGCAAACAGTTGTCAGCAAAGAGGAACCAGTCGGTGAGCACGCCTTTGTCAATGCAGCGATCGACGATCTTTTTGCATTGATGAAAGCTGTCAAACTCCAGTGCCAGCAGCAATCCTTTGCCATTTATCCGGCGGATGAGCGGGCTTTTTAACAGGTTACGGAAATTCTGCTCCTGCATGGCAGCATTCTCCCACAGTTTGCCATCGATGATTGTCTGGAGCGTGGCTTTTGCAGCCGCAGCACATACGGCATTTCCACCGAAGGTGGTGATGTGTCCCAGCACCGGTTTTTCACTCAGGCAATGCATGATCTCTTTCCGTGCAATAAATGCCCCGATGGGCATGCCCCCTCCCAGTCCTTTAGCAAGGGTCAGGATGTCCGGTTCGATGTCGAAATGGCTGAACGCCCATAATCTCCCAGTACGGCCCATGCCGGTCTGGATCTCATCCAAAATCAGCAATGCCCCGGTTTCATCACACCGCCGGCGCAACGCCCTCATAAAATCCGTCGCCGGCACAATGGCCCCTGCTTCCCCCTGAATGGTTTCAGCAATCACACAGGCCGTCTGTTCCGTGATCTGTTCCAGCGCTGCTGTCAACCCAAAAGGGATATGATGCACATCAGGCAACAGTGGCCTGAACGCCCTTTTCATTACTTCATTCCCGGTAACGCTCAGGGCACCATGGGAGCTGCCATGATAGGCGTTCTCGAAAGCAACGATCCCTGTACGCCCGGTATAGCGCTTGGCCAGCTTCAGCGCACCCTCTATAGCCTCACTGCCGGAGTTTACCAGGTAGACATTATCGAGCGAAGGGGGAAGGTTCCTGACCAGTAATTCGGCCAACCCGGTCTGTGGCGACTGCACGAACTCGCCATATACCATCAGGTGCATGTAACGGTCCACTTGTTCCTTCACCGCCCTGACCACCTCCGGATGCCTGTGTCCCAAAGCACTCACGGAAATACCGCTGATCATGTCAAGGTATGCCCTGCCATCAGTCCCGTAAATATGCATCCCCTCCGCTTTAGCTATCTCAAGAGCCAGGGGGAACCCGGATGTCTGAGCCAAGTATCTGAAGAACAAATCCCGATCGTTCATAGCCATTCGATTTTGACGCCCTGTTTTTTCCGGTTTTGTCAGACCGGCCGGCAGCCCAGGCTTGCCACGACAAGCCCATTCCTTCCAAAACCATGGACACCAGTGTATCAGTAATCCATCAATATCCGTATTTATCCTTCCATAGTGCCTTAAGCCGTGCCCGAATCTCTTTTTCCCTGTCATTGCCGGCGGGGTCATAAAGTTTGGTCCCGGCAACCTTATCAGGCATGAATTCCTGATGGACGAAGTGCTGCGGATAATCGTGCGAATATTTGTAATCTTTTCCGTATCCGAATCCCTTCATCAAGCTTGTAGGGGCATTTCGGACTGCGAGGGGCACAGGAAGATCGCCTGTTTTTCTGACCAGGTCCTGCGCTTTGTTGATGGCCATATAGGCTGCATTGCTTTTGGGTGAGGAAGCCAGATAGGTCGCTGTTTGGGAAAGGATAATCCGGCTTTCCGGCATGCCGATCATATTGACCGCATCGAAACAACTGCTTGCCAGCAGCAAAGCGTTGGGGTTTGCATTGCCGATATCCTCCGATGCTAGGATGACCAGCCGGCGTGCGATGAATTTCGGATCTTCCCCCCCTTCTATCATGCGTGCCAGATAATATACCGCCGCATTGGGGTCGCTACCCCTTACCGATTTGATAAAAGCGGAGATCACATCATAATGCATCTCCCCTGCCTTGTCGTATAAAGCAAGGTTTTGCTGTATTACCGACAACAGCAACTCATTGGTCAACACCACCCGCTTGCCCTCCGTGGCATTAACGGCCAGCTCAATGGCGTTGAGCAGCTTGCGGGCATCCCCTCCGGAAAGCCTAAACAACGCCTCCTTTTGCTGGACATCAACCTGTTTCCCAGTCTCCTGCTCCAGCAACTCTTTGCCCCTTTGCAATAATTTTTCCAGGTCCTCCGCATCAAGTTCTTTCAGGATATATACCTGGCAACGCGACAACAGGGGCGAAATAACTTCAAATGACGGGTTCTCCGTGGTGGCGCCGATCAGTGTCAGTATACCCTTTTCCACAGCTCCCAGCAAACTGTCCTGCTGCGACTTGCTGAACCGGTGGATCTCATCAATAAACAAAATGGCGTTGCCACCCGATTCCCTGGCTTTTTGTATCACCGCACGAACATCCTTCACGCCGGAACTCACTGCACTTAAAGTATAAAAAGGCCGCATCAGCTGGTGCGATATCAGCACAGCAAGGGTGGTTTTCCCCACGCCGGGAGGGCCCCACAATATCATGGAAGGTACCTGTCCGCTTTCAATGGACTTTCGCAGGATGGCACCAGGACCAACCAGATGACCCTGCCCAAGGTACTCATCCAGTGAGCTGGGGCGCAACTTCTCTGCCAATGGGGGCGACATTTTGTTCATCTGCTTAAATTCTGGCCGACAGGCCTGGCCCTTCCGTGCCAACCTTATCAATCATCTTTACTGTGGGTGTCTAAATGCGACAACCTTTTCAACAAGGGTGGATGTGAATAATGAACATATACATAGGCCGGATGGGGCCGCAAATTGCTTAAATGATTTACCGACAATTTTTTCAGGGCCTCCTTCAATGGATCCGGGTCATATTTCCCGGCAGCAAACGCATCGGCCTCGTATTCATATTTCCTGCTCAAGCGGTTGCCCACGATCCCCAGCAACAATGAAACCGGGGAATAAAGCAGCCCGAAAGCCAAAACACCCATATGAAAGCTGGCCTGATCGGCCCCAAGCGCCTGCGAAAGCTCAGGTCGGCTGATCAACAGTCCCAACAGGAACAACATCACCCCTGTATGCAAAACAGATATAGCCATTCCTTTAAGGGTATGTTTCTTCCTGTAATGGCCGATCTCGTGTGCCAGGATGGCCACCAACTCCTCTGTGGTATGCTCCCTGATCAGGGTGTCAAATAATACAATACGCTTTTTCGGCCCGAGGCCACTGAAATATGCATTGGCTTTTGTGCTCCTTTTCGAACCATCTATCACATAGATGTTGTCCAGTTTAAAACCGGCCTTGTCAGCAAAATTTTCTATTTCCTGACGCAGGGGGCCCTCTTCCAGGGGGGTCTGTTTATTAAACAACGGCACGATCAGCGTACTGTAGAACATCATCATGAACACACTGAAAACAGTGAATACCAGCCAGGCATACAGCCAGAAAAAAGAACCTGCGATATTGTAAAACCATACAAAAACAGCGAGCAACCCGCCACCAATCAGCACGGCAAGCATCCATCCCTTGATCTTGTCGAAAAAATAAGTCTTTGGTTTGGTACGATTGAAACCAAAGCGCTCTTCCATTACAAAAGTTCCATAAATATCAAACGGGGTTGACAATAGATCCGAGGCCAGTCCGAGAATGCCAAAGAACAGCACGGCCATCCACACGGGATGATAAGTATACTCCCGGACCACTCCGTCCAGATAGCCAAATCCCCCAAATACCAGCATCAACAATAGTAGAATAAAGGAAAAAGTGCTGGTCATCAGTCCAAAACGCATTTTCGCACGGGTATATTCCTGGGACTTCCGGTATTTTTCTTCATCGTAGATCCCTTTTAGCTCGTCGGGCAACTTCTTGCTCAGTCGGCTGGCATTCAAAGATTCCATGATGCGATCGAACAAAAAGTCCAGAACGATAATGGCGATGATGATATTCAGAATGATTTGATCCATAGACCGGGAATGTTTAGAAGTAAATTTCAGTAGCTTCCGCTTCTTTTACGAACAAACCACTCTGCAGTGAGCAGCAACAGGATAATGAAGAACAGGCCCTTCATGTTAATGATCTCGGCGAACTCTTTATGTGTGTACATTTTAGGATTGATATCTTCCCTGTCGTTAATATCTGTCATCAGTTCATCCCACTGGCCTGGATAGAACATCCTGGCTCCTGAGTTCTCTGCCAGCTGGTACAGTAGCCTGTGATCGGCAATGGTTCTCAGCCCTTCCAGGTCGAGGGCACTGACGTTGAAGATCCCTTCATCGGTCAGGCGTTCTCCACCCACACTCACACGTGCTTCCCAATGATAGGTTCCCGGGTCAAAGCTGCCGGCATTGATACGGTATGCATTGGCGGTACGTCCCATCACGTAGGGAAACCCTGAGCCTTCTTCATTGGTGATCACAAGTTGCACTTCAGGGTCATTGATGAGTTCATAGCTCAGGTTATAGAGCTCGGCTTCAAAAAGCACCGCTTCATTTTCGTAGACCAGGTTATCTGCCTGCACCCTGAAGAGCCTTCTGTCTTCCTGTAATGCCAGGTAGTGTACCATCCGGGATATCATTTCATCGAAAGCCTGGTGACTTCCCTGACGCATAAAGGCATGCTGTCGCCAGCGCCAGATGCCCTCACCCGTGATCACCCCGGCCCGCCGGTCACCAAATTCACCGAACAGTATCAGGGGGTCTTCGGTGACCACATTGCCAATCTTTTGGTTAAGCAACACATGTGTGCCGCCCGACAGCGTATAATTGCCAAAAGGTGAATACAGGGGGGGCAGATTGCCAAACAACGTGCGGGTGGACTCCTGCAGGGAGAAAAGCACAAAAGCCTGGTTATACACTGGTAACGTTTCGGTGAGCTCATCCGTCCCGGGCTCGATCTCCATTATGCGTGCCACACGGTTGAAAGCGGACAGGTTTGTCTGGCTTCCCTTGATGAACAGCAAAGATACTGATGCTTCCACTGCCTGCCCTATAATTGCAGGGTCCGGGTATTGATCTGACGGGAGCTGGTGCAGGATCACCAGGTCATATGCCTCAACGCTGCCATCAAAATCTTTGATCATGAACACATCGGCTTCATAATGATCGTTGTTGACGAGGGCTTGCTTAACGGCCCCGACGTCAGGATGCGGGCTGTTGGCAAGTATCAGTACCTGCTGGCGACCGTCGATCACATCAATGAAAAAATCCTGTTGGTTGTTGTCCAGGCTAACCTCATCCTCCAGGGGAGACAAAGTGGCACGGTATTGTTGCATCCCGGCCTCATCCGCTTCCAGATGGAGGCTGACGGTTTCAATATGATGGTCCGTAATAAAAGTGATGTTTTCGCTGAAAAGCTCTTCTCCGCCACGGCTAACGGTCAGCCGGCTGGTAAGGCCTTCACTCTGCAATGCCTCCACCTCTATTTCAACGGGGAACCGGTTGCCCAGATAAGTGATCTCATTATGGTTCACTCGCTTAAGGATAACATCACGGCGGGGGATTGTATCCCCGAGGGCTACAGTATAGACTGGATAGTTGACATTGGCGGCAGTATAGAGCGGATTGATCCCCCTGTTGTACAAACCATCGCCAGCCAGCACCACTGCGCCGATATTCCGGTTGCTGTAGCGCACATCCAGCTCGCGGAACACTTTTGACATATCTGTAACCTGCTCAGAGAGGTCGAGCGAGTCAGCCTGAATAAACTTTTCCCCAAAAGTATAGAACCGGGTCTCATGACCCGATGCCATTGTTTCAAGAAACGCTTTCACATCCGGGAGATAATCATCCTGATAGTGTGGCAAGTCGTCTGCTAACAGCAATGAGCCGGAATTATCCTGCACAAAGATCAGCAGGGGGTCTTCCACGTGCTGGGTACGTCTTTCTACCAGGGGGGCCAGCAAAAGCAAAGCCAGGATACTTATTGCCAGGAAACGGCCTGCCGCCAGTGCCCGTTTCAGCGGAAGGCTGAAGCCGTCTTTGCTGTTTCTGTAATACAACACGCCGCTATAGACCAGCCCGCAAAGCAGACACAAAAGGATCAACCATGCGGGATAATCAAAAAGAAGATTGAAGTTCATCATATTGTGCGATCCATTCAAAACATCCATTCGCCATCACAAAGATAGTGCTAATATAGGAGTCTGCAAACAGGGCCAGGCATTGGCCTGTATTGTCGGAAGGGTAAAAAAAACCACCTGCCTTTATAAGGAAGACAGGTGGTTTGAGCGATCTGTGCAGCGTTTAATTATTTGGTGGAGCTGTCATCAGATTTGCCTTTCCCTTTTGAGGGGCTGCCCGGCTTGGCGATCTGCTCCCTCATGGAGGTATCGGCTTGTATATTTTCTATCCGATAGAAGTCCATGATACCAAGGTTTCCGCTTCTGAAAGATTCGGAAATTGCTTTTGGGATCTCCGCTTCTTCCTGGATAACTTTGGCACGGGCTTCCTGGGCTTTTGCTTTCATTTCCTGTTCGGCAGCGACCGCCATAGCACGGCGCTCTTCTGCTTTGGCCTGTGCGATGTTCTTATCGGCGTTGGCCTGGTCGATCTGCAGCATGGCCCCGATGTTCTTGCCCACATCGATATCGGCGATATCGATGGAAAGGATCTCGTAAGCTGTTCCGGAGTCAAGGCCCTTGGAAAGCACCACCTTGGATATGCTGTCAGGGTTTTCCAACACCATTTTATGGTGCTGTGCCGACCCGATGGATGTAACGATACCTTCGCCGACCCTTGCCAGGATTGTCTCTTCGCCGGCACCGCCCACCAGCTGTTTGATGTTGGCGCGCAATGTCACCCTTGCCTTGGCGATCAGCTGGATACCGTCTTTGGCAACAGCTGCAACGGGCGGGGTATTGATCACCTTCGGCTTCACCGACATCTGCACTGCTTCCAGCACGTCACGACCTGCCAGGTCGATCGCCGTGGCCGTCTTGAAGTCGAGCGGGATATTCGCCTTGTCGGCACTGATCAGGGCATTGACAACAGCCTTGACCCGTCCCCCGGCCAGGTAATGTGCCTCCAGGTCATTCCGGTTCAGAGTAAGACCCGCCTTGGTCGCAGAGATCAGGTTGTTCACGATCACCGCCGGCGGGATCTTGCGCCAGCGCATGAGCACAAGCTGCAACAGGCTGATGCGAACACCCGACACCAATGCAGAAAACCACAATCCAACGGGGATGAAATAAAAGATGATCCATAAACCTACAATACTCACAAGGGCTATGGCAATAATGACTCCAATGTTTTCCATGTTTATGCTTCTTTTGGTTTGACAATGATTTTGTTTCCTTCAACTTTCAACACCACAATGGGCGTGTTTTCAGGTATAAGATTATCTTTGGAGCTAACCTCAAAATATTCGCCTTTGATAAGGGCTTTCCCCATGGGGTTTACCCGGGTGATGGTCAACCCTTCATCCCCTTTTACCACTTTATCGGCCTCAATGATATTCACCCTTCCTTCCAGGTTCGTGGTGTGCATGGCTTTTTTCCAGGTATTGGACCTCAGGGCGACACCTATGGATATCAGGCTTATTACCAATGTTCCCACAAGGGTGATAATGCCCGTCTCTACACCATAATGATTGAAGGAGACCACAATACCAGCTATGACGAGACCAACACCAAACAGACCCACAACCGTTGCACCCGGAACCACCAATATTTCAAGCAGGAGGAATACGATTCCGACAACAATCAGGCTTAATACGACCAACCAAATCATTTATTCAGTTTCTATTGCGTGTCATGGCCATTGACTTTCAAGGCTTTTTGAACCCTGATGCAGCATGTCATCAACTGCGCAGGCAGATAACCGGTATTCAATCTTCCAAAGTTACATCTTTTGCGGGCTGCATGCCAGGACATTGGGCAAAATTTAACCTGTTTTTTGTTGATTTATAAGTAATTTGCTGATTATAAGATTTCTGTATTTGACAAAACAGGTGCCTGTTCTTCACACATTCATGTTTGTATCTTTTTTAAATATAACCGTCGCGACCCGCCTTCCCTTATCCGTAAAACAATGTATCAATACAACGTTTTATCGGGTCGCGGGTTCATTCTCCTGATAATATGTCATCGCTTCCGGCAGATATTCCCTGGCTGCATTTATCCTGGCTTCATTTGAGGGATGGGTGCTGAGAAATTCGGGTATCTGTGCGCCTCCTGAGTATTCCAGCATCCTTTCCCAAAAGCTGATTGCATGCGACGGGTCGTAGCCTGCCATGGCCATAAAGGTCATGCCCAGTGCATCGGCTTCATATTCATGCTGACGGCTGTAGGCAAGTGTTCCCAGAGTACCCCCCACCCCATAGGCCAGCATGAAGATCTCCCTTGTGAGCTGTGGTTTTTCCCTGAGTGCCACATCAAGGCTCACAGCACCCACCATCAGCATCAGCTGCTGGCTCATCCGTTCATTGCCATGTCGTGCCACAGCGTGTGCTATCTCGTGCGACATCACGACTGCAAGGCCATCCTCATCCCGGGTCAGATCAAGGATGCCGGTATATATGGCTATCTTGCCACCCGGCATGGCCCACGCATTTACCTGTTCGCTCTCAACCAGCTGAAACTCCCACTCAAAATCATGCACACGCTTGGCCTTACCTGTCTCCCGCAGATAGTCAACCACCGCAACAGAGATATTCTCCCCCGTGCGGGCTACCATTTGCGTCCGCAGATCAGAGGCGGGCACAACAGTATGCTCATCCATAAAGCCCTGGTAGTTGGCAGCCGCCATTTCAGTCAACAGGCCCTCAGGGAGAAGACGCATCTGCCGGCGGCCGGATATGGGAACCCTGGCACAGGAAGACCAAAGTGTGGCAATTACCAGGACAAGGATTAACCGTGAAGTGTTCATGAGATGGTCATTTTGTTATTGATACATGTCCATAACAAAAATAGCGAAAAAAAACATTATCGTGGCGTAAACGGCTTGTCATCCTAAACCTGCCGGCCATCAAATTTGTCCGGTGCCTCCGGCTGCATTGCTTAGTCCGGGGTTTTGGCCTGAGGATCATGCCATCCGGACAACAACAGGGTTGAACGGCCACCAGGTCATTTTTTGAAGGATATCCTGTTTTCTTTGCCCTGCATCAGTCTTCTGATATTGTTTAGGTGGGTGATTGGGACAAACAGGGCAACGGCGATTGTAAATATTATTTTTGGAAGCAGCGTGACCTCTTTTACCCAGATCACCACAATGGGTAGTGCTACGGCGGCCGCCATCGATCCCAGCGACACGTACCGGGTGGAAAAGAATACCGCCAGGAAGATGACGAGACAGATCAGGAATGCTTCGGGAAACAGGATGAACGTGATGCCTATCAGTGTGGCGATGCCTTTGCCCCCCTTAAAAGAGGCAAACAGGGGGAACACGTGCCCGAGGACGGCCATGCCGCCCAGAAGCAATTGATATACAACAAACCACCCGGTAGACAAAAATCCAGTGTTCACGACCAATGCAAGGCTGACTGCGGCGATGCCTTTCAGGGCATCGATCAGCAGAACAGCTGAGCCAAGTATGGGACCCAACACACGCATGGCATTGGTTGCACCGGCATTGCCACTGCCATGCTCACGGATATCAAGACCGTACCACCACTTGCCTGCCCATAGCGCCGTTGGGATCGAACCCAACAGGTAGGCCACAATGACCATCAGCAGGATGGGAAGATGATCAGCGAACTGTATATCCATCATTCTATGATTTTTGCAATTTCAACGACACCCAGTCTTTTTGATTTTTTTCTCCGGCAAGGCGCAGCCCGAGGCGATCGGCCTCTGCAAAGATAGTGTCTTTGTCAAAAGACAGGAAGCCACTCAACAGCAACACCCCACCGGTATTTAGCACCTGAAGGTATTTTTCCATGTCTTCCAGCAGAACATTACGCGTGATATTGGCAATGATCACATCGTACCTTTCTCTGCCCAACAGAGAAGCGTCGCCATGAAGGACTCGCATGTCATGAACAGCATTCCGCCCAGCATTCTCCTGTGCATTTTCCCATGCATAGAGGTAGTTGTCGATGGCGGTGACTGGCCGGGCGCCCTTTTTGGCTGCCAGGATGGCCAGGATCCCCGTTCCGCAACCCATATCCAGGACGGCCTTATCTTTCAGGTCCATCTCCAGGAGCCATTCCACCACCAGGGATGTGGTCTCATGGTGACCTGTGCCAAAAGACATTTTGGGCTCAATAATGATCTCAAAGGCTGCATCCGGGTTTGGCACATGGAAAGGTGCCCTGACCAGGCACTCACCGGCAATCATTACCGGTTCAAAGTTGCTTTCCCACACCGCATTCCAGTTTCTGCCTCCAAGCCGCAGCACTTCAAATGACAGCTTTTCAGGCCCGGTTTCAGCGTATTTTTCGTAGATCGCCTTAACCGGTTTTGAGCGGTAGCTGCAAGCAGAGACGTAGGCCTTAAAGCCATCCGTCTCATCCGAAAAGCTCTCAAAGCCAATATCGGCCAGTTCGGCGATAAGGATATCTGCCCATGGCTCTTTCGGCTTCACCCGGCAATGAATCTCTATATAATCCATGGGGTATTATTCATTGATCTTCTGACATTAATTACGCGTTGTCCTTTCATTGACAGTTACTGGCTCCCGTCCAGGCTCTTGATAATTTGAAAGAAATCGGCTGCCTTGAGCGATGCCCCGCCAATAAGTCCGCCATCCACATCGGGATTTGCGAAAAGCTCTGCGGCGTTTTTAGCATTGCAACTGCCACCGTAAAGGACAGACATCCGCTCTGCCGCCCCTTTGCTGTATGTATCACCGATCAGTTTACGGATGTGCGCATGCATCTCCTGGGCCTGCCCGGGACTGGCAGTAACACCTGTGCCTATGGCCCAAACGGGTTCATAAGCGATAACCACTTTGGCCAGCTGGACTTCATCCATCCAGAAAAGGCCACGAAGGAGCTGATCTGTGACAACCTGGAAATGTTTGCCGTTTTCACGTTCAGGCAGCATTTCCCCGCAACAGAACACCGGTACCAGAGCACTCTTCAGCGCCTGTTTCACCTTTTGTGCAAGCAGTTCATCATCTTCCCCGAACTGACTCCTGCGCTCGGAATGTCCGATAATAACATGGGTGGCCCCCACTGAGCTGATCATGGGGGCGGAAACCTCACCGGTATGGGCTCCATGATCCTCATGATGACAGTTCTGTGCACCCACCGATACGCCCTCATCGTTAATGAAAAGATCAAGTATTCTTGTCAGGTAAACATATGGTGGGAAAAGCACCACTTCCGGCGAGGACACGGCCTTGTGTGCCGGGACCACCCCCCTTTGATGATCGAGTTTCACTTTTAGTTCGCCGGCCAGTGCTTTCGCTTCCTCAAAGTTCAGGTTCATTTTCCAGTTACCTGCTACAATTTTCTTTCTCATGGTTTTGTTTGGTTTGTGTTTTTATATTGATAATATTGGTATTGTGTTCCTGTTTTTGCTTTTTCATTGATCTCCGGGGTTCTCACAGGGGTGCATGCCGGCGGTGCCGCTTATTTGCGGCCATTCACTGTTCAACCCAGGCGTACACGCGGATCCAGCCAGGCATAGACAATGTCCACGATAATGTTTACCAGTACGAGGACCACAGAAATCAAAAGAACAGCGCCCATTAGCACCGGGAAGTCATAATATTCAAGGGCTTCCACGATGACCACGCCGATGCCTTTCCAGTCGAACACATATTCGACGAACACGGCCCCTGCCATGAGGGATGCAAACCATCCTGAAACGGCTGTTATTACCGGGTTCATGGCGTTTTTCAGGGCATGGCGGGTGATCACCCGGTATTCTGAAAGGCCTTTGGCACGGGCGGTACGGATAAAATCCATGGCCATCACACTGTTCAGGGAGCTACGTGTAAGCTCGGTCACGATCGCCAGTGGCCTGATCCCCAATGTTACGGCAGGTAAAATGATGTTTTGCCATGCAATATACTCACCCCGGCCGAAGTCATCAACCTCCCAGAGTGAGCCCGTCATGCTGAGTCCGGTAATGTCGCCCAGCAGGTAGGCAAAGACCCAGGCGATGATGATGGCGGCAAAGAATGAGGGCAATGACATGCCCAGGACGGAAAACACCAGGGTCCCCCGGCTTAGCCAGGGCTTGCGTTTCAGTGCAATGAAAGACCCCAGCACAACCCCTGCCACCATGGCAAATACAATGGAAACAGCCGCCAACAGGAGGGTGTTCGGAAAAGCTGACCGGAGGATCTCCGTCACATCGCGACCGCTTTGATAGGACCGGCGAAGGTATGGTTTCTTGATCACCATGGCATGATCGCCGATGGTGGCGAGGGTGATATAGGAATAGGCATCCGGGTCAAGGTAGTGGAGGCTTGTTGTTGCTGAATGCCGGTGCAGGCTAATGGGTGAGATGTCGTTCAGATAGTGCAGATACTGCTGATGCACCGGCCGATCGAGGCCCAGGTCGCGCTGTATCGCCTCCACGGAAATGATATCAGCCCGCTGGCCAAGCATCATGCGTGCAGGGTCGCCGGGCAGGACGTTAAACAGGAAAAAAACCACCGTCACCACACCAAACAGCACCCACAAGCCATACCAGAAACGCTTGATCAAGAATTTAAACATCGCACCTCCTGATAAAAAGTCGCCAATATGTGCCCTGAAAAGGCCTTGAATTATCTTTCAAGTTCCAGTTTTATTAACGCAAACACTGCATAATTGATGATATCGTAATAATTGGCATCAATGCCTTCCGAGCAAGAGGTCTTGCCCTGGTTATCTTCAATTTGCTTAATGCGTAGCAGCTTCATGAGAATGATGTCAGCCAGTGAAGAAACCCGCATATCGCGCCAAGCCTCGCCATAGTCATGGTTTTTATCGTGCATCAGCTGCCGGGCTTTCTCAAAATAGTTGTTATACAGCGTCGTGGCCTCTTCTTCCCCGATATCGATGGTGTCGCTGGTTCCCAATGCCATTTGAATCAATCCGATGATGGAATAATTTACAATACCGATGAATTCGGGAGAGATCCCTTCCAGTATTTTTTGTTTACCTTTGCTCTGTAATGAGCGGATACGCTGGGCTTTGATAGTGATCTGGTCTGTCAGTGAAGGGGGCCGCAATATTCGCCAGGCACTGCCATAGTCCTGCATCTTTTTGAGGAACACATCCCTGCATAATGCAACGATCTGTTCATATTGCTGGTCTGTATTGGTTTCTTTACTCATTGCATTGTTGTAATGACAGAAAATAGTTTAACACGAAGGATCCCATGTGGAAAGAACCGTTTTTTTGCCCAAAAAAGACCCTAAACTGTAAAGGCAAAATTATAAATTTATCTTCACCTTTGGTCATGGGGGTGATGAATATTACACCGGATTCTTTTTACGACGGGGGAAGGCTCACCCATTCATGGGATGCCATCAAGCTGGCGGAACAGTTGTTGCGTGACGGTGCGCAGTTGCTGGACATGGGTGCTGCTTCGAGCCGTCCCGGGGCCGGGTTCATCGACCCGAAAGAGGAGCAGCAGCGTTTGTTGCCGGCGCTAAAAGCTGTTGTCCGGCATTTTCCCGAAGCCATCATCTCTGTCGACACTTACCATTCAACCACCGCCAGAATGGCTGTCGATGCCGGGGCCTCTATGATCAATGACGTCTCCGCCGGAAGGTTTGATCCAAAAATGTTTCCTGCAATAGCTGAACTCGGTGTACCCTATGTGATCATGCACATGCAGGGGCAGCCGGACAACATGCAAAAGGCACCGGCATACCGTCACCTGGTCAGGGAAGTGGCCGGCTTTTTTTCAGAAAAGACAGAGAAGCTTAGAGAGCTGGGGGTTCATGACATTATCATTGACCCGGGCTTCGGTTTTGGGAAGACACTGGAACAGAATTACCAGTTGCTGGCGAATCTTGAATATTTTTCCGTTTTCGACCTCCCTTTGATGGTAGGGGTTTCCAGGAAGTCCATGATTAACAAAGTGCTGTCAACCAGTCCGGAACAAGCCCTCAACGGAACGACGGTCCTGAACACCCTGGCGCTGAGTAAGGGAGCCGATATTTTGCGCGTCCACGACGCCAGAGAGGCCATGGAAGCAATAAAAATCATCAACTTTTACAACAGCCACAAATAAATCCATTATCTTTAACCACCCGTGAAAAACCAAGCCCTATGTTTACGCTGTCTGTCCTGGGTTTTCTTCAGATTCGTTTTTTAGACATTCTTGACATATTGCTGGTGGCCATATTGCTCTATCAGCTGTATATTCTGATAAGGGGTACAGGTACCATAAACATTTTTTTGGGCATATTGTCGATCTATCTTCTGTGGTGGCTGGTTCGCATCTTTGAGATGGAGCTTCTTACAGCGATCCTGGGACAGTTCATTTCTGTCGGTGTACTGGCCCTGATCATCGTCTTCCAGCCCGAGATACGGAAACTGCTGGTCGTCATAGGCAAGAAAAGTATTCCCCACCGGGCGTCGCGCGACTTTTTCAAAGGGTTATGGCAGATGGAAAAAGAAGGGGATCTTAACATTCCTGCCATTGTCAATGCACTGGAATCTCTTGCAGAACAAAAGACAGGTGCTTTGGTTGTGATCACAAATACAAATGAACTGGAATCCTTTATCGAGACCGGTCAGCGGGTGAACGCCGAGATCTCTGAGCAATTGCTGGGTTCGATCTTTTACAAGAACAGTCCGCTGCATGATGGAGCGGTGATCATCTCTGACAACCGGGTCCGTGCGGCCCGCTGCGTGCTTCCCGTATCGGAGATCCGAAAGATCCCGGGTTCCCCTGGGTTACGTCACCGGGCAGCCATAGGCATTACCGAACAGTCAGATGCCATCGCCCTGGTGGTTAGCGAACAAACAGGAAAAATATCCTGGTGTAAGGGCGGGGAGATCAAAAGGAGCATCAAGCCCTTGCAGTTAAAAGAATTGCTGGCCAAAGAGTTCCTTTCAGAAGCTAAAGGGGCGAAGGATTCGTAAAGACAGAAAACTTTCTTTTCAACCATCGCTTAGAACAGGAAAACCGGATGATCCATGATCATTATTGCCGACAGTGGAAGCACAAAGACTGACTGGATCTGTTTGGAGGGGGATGACGTGCTGCGGTCATTCAGATCGCCGGGATTAAACCCATTTTTTCACAGCACGGAAGAGGTTATTGGAATTTTGCAGGAGGTTTTTTCTCAACATCCAGGCATCCGGAAGGCTGAGGCGGTTTTTTTTTACGGGGCGGGCTGTTCTTCCATGACAAAGAAAGCGATCATCCATGATGCACTGAAGGTGTTTTTCCCCAACAAGCATATAGATGTTGAACATGATATGCTTGCCGCTGCCCGTGCTTTATTTGGGAAAAAACCTGGCACAGCCTCCATATTGGGTACGGGATCCAACTCATGTATATATGATGGGGAAATAATCACGGAGCACCTTTTTTCGACCGGCTATCTGTTTGGCGATGAAGGCAGTGGTGCCCATCTGGGAAAAACCTATATTGCCGCCCATTTAAAAGAAACAGCACCCAGGGAAATCAGGCAGGCGTTTATGGAACGATACGGCATGAGCAATGAAGAGATCCTCACAAACGTTTACAAGAAAGCAGGGCCAAATCGGTTCCTTGCCTCATTTTCACCCTTTTTGAAAGAACATATAGGCCACCCGTATGTGCATGATCTCGTAGAATCATGTTTTGATGCTTTTTTTGAACAACAGCTCTCGCGGTTTACCGGTTATAAGACCCGTCCCTTTGGATGCATCGGTTCTGTGGCCTACCATTTCCGGGACATTCTGCAGTTATCTGCCCACAAACATGGCGTTCAGCCCGGAATATTTATGGCTTCGCCCCTGGAGAGCCTCGTCCGGTTTCATGCAAAGCACACCTGATATGGCCTCTGTATGAAGGCTGTCAAGCCTGTCGCTTGCCTCCGGCGGGAGCACCATGGCATAGCCACTGCATCATCTTTTCCTTTTCATCCGGATGAAACCAGGCTGCATCGTCGTACCGTTTAAACCAGGTAAGTTGCCTTTTGGCATAGCGGCGTGTGTTGATCTTGATTTTTGCCACCGCTGTATGCAAGGAATATTTGTTGGCAAGCCAGTTGAAGATCTCTTTATATCCGACCGTGTTCAAGGCATTGAGGTGCCGGTACCTGTAAAGTCCGAGGGCCTCTTCGATCAGCCCTTGCCTGATCATCAAGGTTGTTCGAGCATTAATCCGGTCAAACAGTTCCTTACGGGGCCTGTCAAGCACGATTCGTTTGATAGAGAAGGGTCTTTCTTTAAAGTTCTGTTTCCTCAGCATGGAAAAGGGCACTCCCGAAGAGAGGAACACTTCCAGTGCCCGCATCATGCGTTTGGGGTTTGCCTGGTCGGCCTGTCCGTAGTATTCCGGATCCACCTTTTTGACCCATTGCCGCAATGCAGTGAGCCCATCTTCCAGGTATACCTGATGGATCTTTTCACGCAATACCGGATCGGGGTCAGGCAGTTGATCGATCCCCCGGCAAAGTGTATCAATATAGAGGCCTGAACCACCTGTTACAACGACATGGTCAGAACGCCGGAACAACCCCTCCATTATTTTCAAAGCATGCTTTTCGTAGAGTGCTACATTGTAGTAGTCTTTAACAGAAAGGTGTCCAATCAGGTAATGGGGGACCGTTTGCAGTTGCCCTGATGACGGGGTGGCTGTTCCCACCTGCAGCTCCCGATAGAACTGGCGCGCATCGGCTGAGATGATCCCTGTTTTCAGATCCCTTGCCACATCGATGCTTAACTCGGTTTTCCCGACAGCAGTAGGGCCGGTGATCACCACAAGGGTCTTATTTCTCCTGGTCGAAGTCATCGTTGTTAATCACCGGGTCATCACCAAAATACTCTTCACCTCCTTCGATCTGATCAAAATCGGAGAGGTCTGCCGGAGGAGCATCTCCATCGCCATAGGAAAAGTCTTTCGGGGTTTCGACTCCGGGAATCTGTTTTGGTGTGGCGACCAGCTCAACGGGGACAGGGCCCCGTGACTTGCTGAAGCGGGGATAGATGGTGTTTTTGTCGGCAGGCATGATCTTCACCAACTCAATATAAAAAGTCCACCCGTTCAGGTTATCGTAGACAAACAACAGGCGTTGATGGGGATCATCTATAAAATCTTTCAGGACACATTCGTGCATGAGCAACACATCGTTTTCCTTCTCTGCAGGCCCTTGCTCTTCATCATCTTCTTCATTAACCGCGATGGCGGGATCCGTGCCGGTGAGCTGAATCTCTTTCTGCTTGCGAAACCGGTGGTCGCAAATAAAAAATGAGGCCAGCATGCCGGGATCCAACCCCAGGTTCCCCAGGATGGCCTGGTGAAAGTCTTCAAACGTCTGATCCGCACGCAACTCTATCTCCCTCAAAAAATCGTCGTAATCCTCAAAGCTTGTCTTAAACTTGTAAATGATCATACAAGGCTCCTATTGTTACCCTTATATTGGGTGTTTATCCATAACAAAGATACATGACAATTTTCAATTGACACACAGATCGATAAAAAACCATGCAAGGTTTTACATCAGAAATATCCTTGTTTTTAACACAGATGCCTCCAATGCGGATGGTGTGTTGATGAAATGATGGTGTAAAAATGCAGATTATCCTTTAACCTTGCTTTTTGTCAATGAAAAGCGGCAAATTGATGGGGATTTTACAGGAGACATGTAGATGATTATTTCTTAATTCCGCGGTGTCAATCCCATTTTTTTCCCTTCTTCGAGCATCCGTTTCAGGGCCTCCCCTTTTTCGTTTGGAATCTTGCCGTCAAGGATGGCTTCCCGGATGGCTGTCTTTATGATGCCCACTTCTTTGCATGGGGGTAAGTCGAAGGCAGCCATGATGTCCTCGCCCGAAACAGGTGGCTGCCAGTTCCTTAGTTTATCCTTTTCTTCCGTTTCTTTCAGCTTGCGCCGCACTCTCTGAAAGTTTTCAAGATACTGTACGACCTTATCCCTGTTCCCTGAGGTGATATCCGCTTCGCAGAGCATCATCAGGTCGTCAATGTCATCGCCCGCTTCAAACAACAACCTCCTGACCGCCGAATCTGTCACAATATTTTCAGTAAGCGCGATGGGACGCAGGTGTAAAAGTACGAGCTTCTGAACATACCTCATCTTTTCGTTCAGGGGCAATTTGAGCCGCCGGAAGATCTTTTCCACCATTTTCTTTCCGACAAACTCATGTCCGTAGAAGGTCCATCCAAGCTTCTTATCGTACCGTTTGGTTACCGGTTTGGCGATATCGTGCAGCAAGGCGGCCCAGCGCAGCCACAGATCATTCGTCTGTTGGGCCAGGTTGTCCATCACTTGCATGGTATGAAAAAAGTTGTCCTTATGGGCTTTTCCGTCTGCCACTTCTACACCGTACATGGCATCGAGCTCCGGGAAAAACACACTGAGCAATCCCGCTGCCCTGAGCATCCTGATCCCTTTGCCGGGTTCCCTGCAAAGCATGATCTTGTTAAACTCATCCATCACCCTTTCGATTGACACAATACTTAACCGCCCGGCATTCCTGCGGATGGCTTCAAAAGAAGAGCCATCCACTTCAAAATCGAGCTGTGCGGCAAAACGTATGGCGCGCATCATCCGAAGAGGGTCATCGGAATAGGTGAGGTCAGGGTCAAGAGGGGTCCTGATGATCTTGTTTTCCAGGTCATGCATGCCCCCGTGAGGATCCAGCACCCGGCCATAATCCTTGTCATTGAGGCTGATGGCCATGGCATTGATGGTAAAGTCCCGCCGTTTCATGTCATCTTCAAGGGTTCCGTCTTCGACAATGGGTTTGCGCGAATCCGCACGATAGGATTCTTTACGTGCCCCGACAAATTCAACCTGCCAGCTCTGGTAGCGAAGCATGGCAGTCCCGAAATTCTTATAAACCTTCAAACGTGCTCTCCTGTCAAGTTTGTCAGCCACCCCGGCTGCCAGCTCTATACCGCTACCAACAACCAGGATGTCAATATCTTTGGAAGGCCGTTCAAGGAAGATATCGCGCACCCATCCGCCAATTACATATACCGGCTTCTTCATCTCAGCTGCCGCTTCCCTTACAGCATGAATGACTTTATGGTCTAAATAATCTGAAAATGACGTCACAGGTTCACGATTTTTGGGATAATGGAAAAACTTCAACAATCAATAAATGGGTTCTTTTACTTTTTTCCTTTGGGTTATGTTTAGGTGACAAACGACCTGACAACCTGAAATAATCAACTTCTTAGGACACGCAGCTCCCCATATTCATCGATCTTCACAATGGTAGAGGGCTTTATCTTGCTAATGGACTGGTGCCTGACAGGTACGATATAGTCAACAGATTGTTTGATGGGCTCAAGGATACCACCAAAAGAATAGGGGCTTGGCGCACCACTCACATTGGCTGAGGTGGAAGTAACAGGTTTGCCAAAAGCACCAAGCAGCTCCTGGCAGAAATCATGTTTGGGGATGCGTATCGCGATGGAACCATCATCTGCAAGAACATTCTTTGGAAGGTTCCGGGCACCGGGATAGATGATCGTGAGAGGGTCCATGACACTGGCCAATAACTCTTCAGCTATTTCAGGCACCTCCCTGACATAGTGTGTCAACATCTCAAGGTCTTTCACCAGGATGATCATTGATTTTTCCAGCATCCGCTCTTTGATGCGATACACCTTCTCAACTGCTTTGGCGTTGGTGGCATCACACCCTATGCCCCAGATGGTGTCGGTGGGATACAATATGGTGCCCCCCTTTTTCAGGACTTTCAGTACATTTTGTATATCATGATCAGCCGACATGAAAAACAATCATTTAACCAGTTAGCTACCTCTTAATTTGATGATTCAATTCTTGTGCCAAACCCCTCAACCGTTCTTGCTGGAAACAGACTTTTTATCTGCATCTCTTGCACGGTTCATATGGCGCAGCTTGGCATATTTCTGGAAACACAAAAACGCATCCTGATAACTGACCACAAATCCCATATATCCCTCCAGTACCCCCAGTTTAACAAAATAATTCCTGAAAAACCGCCAGAATGTCTTGTAAAACACCTTCCATGCAGAGCATGATGTTCCTTTTTTGAATGCTTCTGTTGCCGCAATGGTACTGAAGCGATTGATCGTGTCCAGGTATTCCTCATACGAATCACACAGCCAGTGCAGGATATCGCCTTTGAGCCGGCCAACGGAAGAACCTTCTTTCATCACCACTTTATCGTGAGGGTTTACACCGCCCCATCGCCCTTTGCGCCTGTCCCATAGTCTGAGTTTGCGGTCCGGGTAGAGTTGTGTATGGCGCAGCCAGCGCCCGCAAAACCTGTTACGCCGGTTAAAACGATAACCGTCATGTTCCCAGTTGTCCTTCACCTTCAGTATAGATGCAACCAGTTCATCCGATAACGCCTCATCGGCATCCAGTGATAACACATGATCATGCAATGCCTTTTGCAGTGCAAAGTTCTTTTGTTCTATATAGCCAAGGAAGGGTTGCTCATAGAGTGTAACCCCCAGTGACCTGCATATCTCCTGCGTACGGTCGGTCGAACAGGAGTCCACCACCACCAGCTCATCAACGACTTTCTTCATGGAACGGATACACTGTCCGATGTACTTCTCTTCATTGTATGCAATGACCACTCCGGAAATACGAGGCATGTATGTGCTGTTTTGACGTTTGGCAATTTACGTTATGAAATGTATGTTACCTCGTTTTCTGCATTGTAACCCGAGGTGTTTTCTGTCAGGCGTCATGCCCCTGAAGGTCCAGGCATTCACCGTTTTGTTCTCACTCATACGGCAACCTGGTGTTGTCGCAGTGCGTCATTCAGGCTTGTTTTGCGGTTGGTGCTTTCTTTGCGTTTGCCGATGATCAGTGCGCAGGGGACATCATAGGTGCCGGCGGCAAATTGTTTGGGCAGGGTGCCCGGGATGACCACAGAGCGTTCCGGAATTCGACCTTGGGTTTCAACGGCTTCGCTTCCGCTCACATCAATCACCTTTGTTGAAGCGGTCAATACCACGTTTGCGCCCAGCACAGCTTCATTCTCCACATGCACACCTTCTACAACAATACACCGGGAACCAATAAACGCGTGGTCTCCGATGATCACCGGAGCTGCCTGGACGGGTTCAAGNACNCCGCCAATCCCCACGCCCCCGCTAAGATGTACCCCTTTCCCGATCTGTGCACAACTGCCAACCGTAGCCCAGGTGTCGACCATTGTTCCGGCATCCACATAGGCGCCAATATTGACATAGGAGGGCATCATCACAACATCCGGGGCCAGGTAGGCGCCATAACGGGCAATGGCATGGGGCACCACCCTGACACCAAGCTGGCTGTATCCCCGCTTTAAAGGGATCTTATCGTGAAACTCAAAAGGGCCCACCTCTATGGACTCCATTTTCCGCAAGGGGAAATACAAGATGACAGCCTTCTTCACCCATTCGTTTACCTGCCAACGGCCTTCTACGGGCTCCGCGACACGCAACCGGCCGGCATCAAGCAGCGAGATCACCTGGTCTACAACCTGCCTTACATGGCCTTCCGACAACAAGGAACGGTTCTCCCAGGCCGACTCTATTGTTTTTTGTAATTGTTCCATGTGAATGCTCAGAATCTCGTCGTTCATGTTTCCAACAGTCAACCGCAACGCAAATATAGGACTATTTTTCTCCCATATACAAGCTGCTCCCGTTATTTCTGATGATGATTCTGTATCTTTGCAGAAAAAGCCCTGATGGGAAGGATATTGGCCATCGACTATGGAAGGAAGAGAGTGGGACTGGCGGTCACCGACGAGTTGCAAATGATCGCCGGCGGACTGGGCACTGTCCATTCAAAAGATGTGATCTCATTTTTAAAAGATTACTTCACCAGGGAAGATGTTGAATGCATTGTGGTTGGAGAACCTTTCGACATGCAGAACCGTGCCTCAGATGCTTCCAGGTATATAGACCCTTTTGTGAAGCACCTGCGTAAACAATTTCCCCACATTCCTGTTGAAAGGATAGATGAACGCTTTACATCACAGATGGCTCTGCAAACGATGACTGATGCCGGCCTGAAGAAGAAAGCCAGGCAAAACAAAGCACTTGTGGACACCATCAGTGCCACCATCATTTTGCAGTATTATCTTGAGCAACGTTCCAACAAAAGAAGATCATGAGTGTTTTACCCATTCTTGCCTACGGTGATCCTTTGCTGAAAGCACGGGCCAGGCCTGTTGACAAAGATTATCCGGGCCTTCACAGGCTCATCGAAGATATGTGGGAAACCATGTATAAGGCCCAGGGAGTAGGCCTGGCGGCCCCCCAGGTTGGCCAAGGCATCCGGCTTTTTATCATTGATGCCACCCCCTTCGCAGAAGAAGAGCCCGGGCTGGAAGGCTTTAAAAAGGTCTTTATCAATCCGGAGATCCTTGAAGAATCAGGAAAAGCCTGGTTTTTCAATGAGGGCTGTTTGAGCTTTCCGGAATTAAGGGAAGATATTGAAAGGCTGCCCAACATACAACTCCGCTACCAGGATGAAGCATTTACCACTTATGAGGAAAACTATACAGGGATTGTTGCGAGGATCATTCAACATGAATACGATCACATAGAAGGGATATTGATGGCAGATCATTTTTCCCCATTAAAAAAGACCCTGCTTAAAAAAAAGCTGACCAACATTTCCAGGGGATCTGTTTCTGTGAAATACCCCATGAAGTTTCCCTTAAGAAAATAATGATGTACCATCGTCACAGGCTTTCTAACGGCATTCGCCTGATACACCGTCCTACTGCTTCTCCCGTGGCCCATTGCGGCCTGATCATAAATGCTGGCTCACGCGATGAAAAGCCCGAAGAGCAAGGCCTGGCACACTTTATTGAACACGTCATATTTAAAGGCACCCGCAAAAGAAAGTCTTTCCACATTCTCAGCCATATGGAGAATGTCGGGGGCGAGATCAATGCCTACACTTCAAAGGAAGAGACCTGCATTTACGGCTCTTTCATGCATCCCTACTACGAACGCTGGTTTGACATCGTGGCCGACATTTCATTTCATTCCTCTTTTCCCGACAAGGAGTTGATTAAAGAAAAAGAGATCATCATCGATGAGATCAACGCTTACAAAGACAGCCCGGCAGAGCAGATCCTGGACGACTTTGACGAGATTATCTTTGACGGTCATCCGCTGGGCAGAAATATTTTGGGAACCCCAAAGCATTTGAAAACATTTGACCGGCAAAAGATCAAAACGTTCATCGAGAAAAACCATGTCGCGCATGAGCTGGTCATCTGTTCGATAGGCCGCATTGATTTCCCTAAGCTTATACGATTGGCGGAAAGGTATTTCGGGGATTTTCCCACTGGCACGAGGCAGCAGAACAGGCAACCCCCCACCCATTATCTGCCCCGGCAAAAGATGGTACATCAACAGAACCACCAGGCGCATTGTATTACCGGCAACCAGGCCTACGATCTTTCACACGAACGAAAAACGGCACTGTCCTTGCTCAACAACATCCTTGGCGGGCCGGGTCTTACGTCAAGGCTGAACATGTCGGTAAGGGAAAAACATGGTTTCTGTTACCATATTGAAAGCATGTATCAGCCATATTCCGATTCCGGGATCGTGTCTGTCTATTTTGGCACTGACCCGGGCTATGTTGACAAGACCATTTCCCTGATCAGCAAGGAGCTGTCAAGGTTGCGCAATCACAAGCTGGGCTCCCTGCAGCTCCAGCGCGCCAGGAATCAACTGTGTGGCCAGGTAAACATTGCCCATGAGTCCAACCTCAATGAAATGCTCTTCATCGGGAAAAGAATTCTTCATTTCGACAATCCGGAAACACTTGCAGAGATTAACCAGCACATCGGGTCGGTGACGGCTCCGGAGCTTCTGGAGGTTGCCAATGAAATATTTGATCCCATCAAGATGAGCTTCCTGACCTATAAACCGTCATAGACGATATGGATTTCCTGCCAAAAAACATCGAAGCTTATGCCTCACGGTTCAGCACATCAGAATCTGAGGCTTTAAAGACACTCAACCGCGAGACGCATGCCAAGGTGTTGAATCCAAGGATGCTTTCCGGCCATCTTCAGGGCAGGCTGCTATCTTTCATCAGCCGGATGCTCCGCCCCAGCCGCATCCTGGAAGTCGGTACCTATACGGGTTACTCGGCCATCTGCCTGGCCGAAGGATTGAGTCAGGACGGCATTTTACACACCATTGACCGCAACCCGGAGCTGGAAGGCTTTGCCAGGGAACATATTGTTCAGGCCGGATTTGACAAACAGATCGTCCAGCATGTTGGCGAAGCCTTGGACATTCTGCCCACCCTCCGGGAACGCTTTGACCTGGTGTTTCTCGACGCCGACAAGGTCAATTATGTGCGCTATTTTGAGATGGTCTACCCGCGGCTGCGACAAGGGGGTATTCTGGTGGCCGACAATGTTTTGTGGAGCGGGAAAGTGTTAGGCCCTGTCGAGGGGCAGGATGAGGAAGCGATGGGCATCGTACGCTTCAATGAATCCATACAGGCACACCCCGGCGTACGGAACTTGTTGCTGCCATTTCGTGATGGTGTTATGCTGGTCGAAAAAACCGCAGCTGAATAACCGGGATTCGGGTCTGGCCCTTAGGGATCAGCAGGCACCGGCTGAATGGATCATCAGGGGCAAAACAATGGTATACCAACAGGAACAAAAACATTCCGCAGACACCCTGGAACCTTTCAATATCAACAAGCGTTATATTATTGGTTGTTGTTTGCAGGCCGGCGAAATAATTCCTGGAGGCTGGTACTGATAGAGATATGATTGGGAGCACCCGCAAGGTGATAATCTGACCGTCCGTAGTTTATTTGGAAACGCGATACATGAAGGCCAAAGCCCCAGGAAAAACCAACGGTCGACAGGCGCGTATCCACCTTCATCTCCTGCCTGCGTCGATAATTATATCCTGCGCGGAGGCTAAAGCTTTCCAATGGTGTAAACTCAGCACCAAGTACCACATGGCGCATGATGTTGTCTGCAATATTGCCTGCTCTGTCCTGAAAGTTCTGATCATTCCCGTCACCGTCAAAATGGTCAGGCAACAATAAGGGAGAGTCATAGGTCAGGTCATAATTATGCATGTTGTTGGCCACCAAAGAGAACTGGAACGGTGCATTGGCCAGCTTTTTGGTTACTCCCAACACCAGGTCGAATGGGAGTGGCTCACGGTTGCCGTCGTGGTAGTAAGTTATCTGCCGGCCAATGTTTCTGGCCAGCAGCGAAGCCGCTATCAGGCGTTCCTGGTTATGATATGTCAACGAAACGTCGGTGGCCAAACCAAAAGAGGCAACATCGTAAAACGAGGAGTGGATCAGCTTCAGGTTGCTGCCGATGGAGAACTGCTCGTTCAGCATTCTTCCCCACCCCAGCTGAAAACTGTATTCCCCTGCAGTGAATTGCCCGATGACCTGTCCCACCTCGTTGGCCTCTACAAAACGTCCGTAGTCGATGTACTGGACCGAAACGCTAAAATGGCCCAGGTTTTCGAAATAATGGTTGAAGGCAACAGTGCCATAATGGATGTCGTCAAAATAATCAACAAAGTTAAGCGACAGGTGGTTGTTATGATCCTGGCTTAACAGTGAGGGGATCATCAGCGCCATCCCCAGGTCCGGCTCAAAGGTGGGGAAACCATAGCCTCCGGCAGCTGTTATCCTCGCTGTTTGCGGCAGGCTAAGAAACTCATAGACACGACCGCTCTGACGTTGGCCCGTAACCGCCTCACCCGTAAAGAGCAGGCAAAGAAAAAAAAGAAAAGCAATTTTTTTCAACAAGACAAAAAATGTTATTTCAATGATATGGTAACCAAAACGAAAAACAACGCATCCTTATTTTATCTTCCGGACCGATTTCTGCCACATCCGGCGATTTGCGTCATTGTTTCATGAATTTTCAGCACCTGCGGGATCAACGCCTTGCGACCATCATTTGTGACCACGAAATCTGCCTGTTCTATCTTGAACCTTTCATCGTCCTGGTGCCTGGCTCTTTTCAGTATTGCTTCGCGGCTGACACCATCGCGCTTACAAACCCTTTGGATGCGAAGATCTTCGGGGGCCGCCACCACAATGATCCGGTCGAAGCTGCCTGACTGCCCTGTCTCAAAAAGGATGGCCGACTCTTTGATAACATACAACGCAGATTCTTGTTTGGCTGCCCATACGCGGAAATCTTCCCTGACCACGGGATGTATCAGTTCATTCAACTGATGCAGTTTCTTTTCATCATCAAAAACGATGGCAGCCAGCTTCTTTCGGTCAATATGCCCATTGCGGTCAAGGATGTCACTTCCAAAACCTGCCACGACCTTTGCTATGATCTCCTTTTGTGTCAGGAAATACCGGCCCCTTTCGTCGGCCCGGTATACCGGTACCCCAAGCTGCCTGAAAAGACGGCCCACTGTGGTTTTGCCACTGCCAATATTGCCGGTAAGTCCCACAAACAGCATGTACGAAAAGGATAAAGGATTCTTAAAACACACTCCCCTTTACTGGGTGGTCACTCCAGGATAATGTATTCCACAAACTGTGGCCTGTAATACAAGACATCCACAAAAGAAGGGTAATTTTCCAATGTCACCGGCAAACTGCCATCGTCATCGTCAATGGCCTGCGGGCAGCTAACGGTGGCGTGGAACATTTGCTCACTTACAGCCTGATAATCCCTGAGCGCAACCAGGTAGTTTACTGTCACACTGTTAGGGAAAAGCCGCACATCGAGGGGGGATAGGTGATCCGGACATACCATGTCGATTTTCAGTTCTTTGGTGGCCTCGGTAAATTCTTCGACGGGAACATTGATGGTTACCTCTTCTTTTTCCATTTCCAGGAATGGGAATCCGGCAGGATGCTTTACTTTTAACGTTCTATGGGTATTTTTTCTCAGATTGCGGGCATCCCAGTGCTCCGTACGGAGCGACGAAAGGGTATCCAGCAGGGGTTTTGGCCCTGTTGCAGTGATGCTGTCAGGTTCGATGGTGATGGGTCCGTATTGGTCAAAGCGCCTTTCAAAAGAGATGTCGGCATCCAGGATCACAGGCAGGCGTTTTCGTAGGGCAGGGACCATCTCAAGATAGATGGTATCCGGATATATGTCAATCACACGGGCCCGGCCTTCGAGGGTTTTTTCCAGATCTCCGGCAAGCATGGATCCGGTAACATAGTGATACCTGGCATCATTTCGGCTCAATACAGGCAGATCATCTGCGTCAAGCCGCATTAACTCTTTGGGCAAAAAGAAACGGGCCATGATCAGTTTGAGCCCTGCAGACTCCAATGTAAAAGAAACCAGGCTGTCGCTCTGGGACATGCTGAGCTTGTCGTCCGGGAAGTTATGGAAAGCCACCGTTTTGGTGAAGGTTGCCTGGTTATCCTGGGAAAGTTTTGTGAACAACCAAAAGAGGGCGCTGCAAACCAGGCAGATAATAAAGATATACACCTTCCGTTTGCTTGCTGCCTCCGTAGGTGTCAACACATCCTTTATTCGCCGTAAAATCCTGATGTTCATTTAGCGCCGGTCTCCAAGCTGTTCTGATGCACCGTCCATTGCAATGGCAGATTTTTCCACACGCAACCTGTTGCCACCTTCCACCTCAATGGTAAATGTCCTCTCCTGCTCTTCAACGATCTTTCCATGAATGCCACCTACAGTAATGATCTTATCCCCCTTTTTAAGGCTTTCACGGTACTTGCGCAACTGCTTCTGCTTACGCATCTGCGGACGGATGAAAAACAGATAGAAAACAAGGATGATAAGGATCAGGGGAAGGAACGCACCCAGGCCGCTTCCACCGTTGTCAGCGGGTGCCATCAAAAAAACATACAGCAAATTCATTGGATCACTCTTTGGTTAAAAAAATGCAATTATCAATGAGCAAAGTTAATAAATCATTCCGAAGCGCCACCATGCAACCTTGATGTATGGCCATTGATTTTTTTCTCTTTTACAAATTCCTCCACGAGTTTATCCAATACACCATTTACAAAGACTTTGCTTTTGGGCGTGCTGTACATCTTCGACAGCTCGATGTACTCGTTCAGGCTCACTTTTACAGGTATTTCAGGCAGTTTGAGGATCTCTGTCAGTGCCATCTCCATGATGATCATGTCCATCAACGCAATGCGTTCAACATCCCAGTTTTTTGTTTTTGCCGATATGATCCCGTTAAAATCGGCATGGTTAAGCAGTGTTATTTTGAACAGGTCGGTGGCAAACGTTTTGTCAGAGGGATCTTTGTACAGCTGCATCAGCTGGAGGCGGCCTCCAGCATCCTCCGAGTTTCTCAGTGTCCTGATCATCATCATATTCACCAGTTCCCAGTCATCGATCCAGTAGATACTCTTCTCTTCATAAAAAGAATGAAGGCCCTCATAAGGGAGCATGTCTTTTTTGATCATCTTCAACACAAAGCGTGTGTCTTCTTCCAGGCCGGTGGTGGCCTCACCCTCCATATACTCCCGGTAATACCGCTGTAATCTGATCTGCTGTAACAACCTGCGCACCAGTTCCCGGTCTTCATGCCAGTGAATCCCCCTGCTTGCAGCCTGTTTATGCAATGGCTTATCATCGGCGATCATCCGCAAACATTTGTTTTCCAGGAACCGACGGTTGGGATGCAGATCCTCATATGCAGGAAGTTGTTTGGCCATGCTGTCTTCGATCATCCGCTCTTCCTGCGATACAAGCTCTGCCAGAAACATCAGCTGGTGCAGGTAGAGGTCAAAGATCTTCTCAATCCCATGCAAAAGCTCCTTCACACCGGAAGCCAGATCCTGGTTGTGTGATTGAAAAAAAGCATAAAGGCTTTGCAAAACCTTTACACGAAGATGTCGTCTGTTGAGCATAATATTTTTTAAAATCCGGACAAAATAACAGGGCAATTACCGATTCAAAAGGACACCCGCAAAAAACAATGCAAAAGTAAGTGATTTTTTTTCTATATTTGACAGCATTAAGTAAATTAGTTGCCGGAAACAATCTGGCCTATAGTTCTTTTAATTTTTGCCAAAAATATTTTGAAAAGAAAGAAACCAGGAGGATTATCATATGGAAGAATTTGGCACCAATGTTCCCAGGGACGATATTTATTCAAAAGCTGTAAGGGCAGGGAAACGAACCTACTTTTTTGATGTAAAATCCACGCGTTCCAACGAATTGTATCTTACCATAACAGAGAGTAAGAGGCGGTTTAACCAGCAGACAGGGAAGTTCTTTTACGAGAAGCACAAGCTTTTCCTTTACAGGGAAGACTTTGAAAAGTTCAAAGATGCCCTTGAAGAAGTTTTCAGAGCCATTGACGAGCTCCAGGGTGAGATCATCAAACCCGGCCCGGCGGAAGGTTCTGAAAAGCCAGTGAAAGGGGGCACTGATATCTCTTTCGAGGATCTGGACAAGAAATTGGAAGAAGCCGTTGAAGACAAAGGGGAAGAAAAGAAAGAGGGCGACGAGGAGAAAGAGGACGAGGAGAAAGAGGACGA
>SL_3KL_010_SEDDRAFT_10000136_pt1 | contig 49153 bp, 38 predicted proteins | sample SodLakKL_010_SED_2_FD_10381 | JGI IMG/M metagenome (IMG submission 10381)
ACGCATATATCGTGCATCAGAATACAAACTGGCCGATATGGCGCCATTGGGTTCCATGTTTTGTGTTTTTGGTTTATTAATATGGATTGATGCAGGCTTAACGACTGGTCCGGGGTCCTTCAATCCCCGGTCCTGCAACATCCCATCAACATTCACCCGGCCCGTTCATCCGCACATTGCCATTACATCCAACCGAATTTATTGCGCAAGTAGCATTTCACCAGCAGGATGACCTTGTGTGTATTGGACACCCTGAGCCGTTTCTTCTGTACCTGGCCGGGACCAGCGTGCTGAATTTTCTTTAACAGCTCAAGATAATACCGGTAGGCAAGATATACGCCGAGCCTTGCCTTCCTGTTCAATGATTTAATGCCGGGAAAGGCACCCTGGAAATCTTCCCAGATCTCCTTCTCAATCTTGTCCTTGTCGTCGGCTGAAAAATTGTTGATATCCACCTCCGGGAAATAGACACGTCCACGCTCCTGCACATCAGAACGCATGTCGCGCAAAAAGTTCACTTTTTGAAATGCTTCACCAAGTTTGCGTGCTGCCGGCAACAGTTTCCTGTATTCGCTGTCCTGGTCAGCATAAAAAACACGCAGGCACATCAGCCCCACCACTTCGGCTGAGCCATAGATGTATTTCCTGTATTCTTCCAATGAAAACTCCTTTTTTTGCAAGTCCATCTCCATGCTGTATAAAAATGCATCGATCAAATCCTTGTCAATATGATAGGTGTTCACCGCCCATTGGAAGCCATGCAGGATAGGGTTTGTGCTCATCCTGTTTTCTATGGCAGCATAGGTTTCATTCTTGAAATCATTGAGCAGGGTCACCTTGTCCTGGTCATGAAAGGTATCCACGATCTCATCGGCAAAGCGCACAAAGCCGTAGATGGCATAAATCGCAGGCCGGTATTTCTTGTCCAGGGTCCGCACCCCCATAGAAAAGGAGGTGCTGTAATTTTTTGTGGTTATCTCACCACATTTCAATGCATTACGTGTGTATAGGTCCATAGGCTCTGGTAATTCGTTCGGTAACAAGTTTTGAGCTGATCACGGCCATGGGCAGGCCTGTCCCCGGCACCGTGGAGGCACCGACATAAAAGACATTGCCGAATTCCTCGTCATAATTTTTTGGCCGGAAGCCCCCGATCTGATCCAGGTCATGTCCAAGGCCAAGGCCACTGCCTTTATAAAGGTTGAATGAATCGCGCCATTCAACGGGTGTCATCAAGGTCCTGGACACGATATGTTTTTTCAGGTCGACACCAATGCGTCCCGACAAATCTTTCAGGATATTGTCTGCCACCTGCTCCCGATCCGACCAGTCGGGCTTAAACCGCATGTCGGGCACGGGACAAAGGACAAACACGCTCTCACATCCCTCAGGCGCACTTTCCGGATCTGATTTCGATACCACGTTTACATAGTAGTAAGGCTGATCCAGTTTGATGTCATTCTTGAATATCTTGCCTGAATACTCCTTGAAGTTTTCTCCCAGAAAATAATTATGCAAAGGGACATCCGGCAACCTGGTGTCCAGTCCGAGGTACATCGTAAATGGCGCCAGGGTCCACTTTAGCTTATCCATTTTTTGTTCAGAGAATTTTTTTCGTCCGAAGATCTTGTGCCGGAACCAGGCTGCATCGGCATTCACAACGAAGATGTCACTTTCCCAAGCCTTGCCATTCTGATCGATCAATGCAGAAAGCTTTCCGTTTTCCTGCCGGTAATCGACAATCTCAGTATTGAAATGCATCACCACGCCTGCTTTGTCAAGCTCTTTGCGCAGGCCATCCACGATCTTGTACATGCCGCCAACCACATTATGATAGCCGTCATGCACCAGTTCGGTATAGGATAAGATGGTATAGATGGCCGGGGTGTCGAATGGCGTGGCGCCAAGGAAGAAGGCCACCAGGGAGAAGATCTCTTTCACCTCGCGCGACTCGAAGTGGCGCTCCATCTCGGTCCACACCGAACGGAACAACTTTGGAGAGTGCTTCACGGGCACCCGGAGCAATGTGATAAGGTACTGAAAAAGGGAGTCATAATTCCTCTTGAGCACCAAATATTCCGTGTCGTGGAAGAATTTGGCCGCCCCCGCCAGAAACCGGTCCATCTTTGCACGGAAGTCCGGCTCAACAGCCTCAAACTCTTTGGCCAGGCGGTCAAGGTCCCGGTAGATCATGTATCGCTTTTCAGACCCTCTGAAGTTAACGGCATACAAGACATCCAGGTCACGAAAAGTAAAAGGCAGCGCGCCAAGACCCACATCCTTCCTGAATTCCTCGAACTCATAGGTCATACTGAAAAAAGTAGGCCCCATGTCAAAGGTGAATCCATCTTTCTTTATCTGGTTGAGCCGTCCGCCGGGCTGGTGGAACTTTTCCACCATCTGCACCTGATATCCGCGACTTGAAAGACGCAGCGCAGTGGTCATGGCCCCCAGGCCAGTACCAACGATTGTTACTTTTTGCATGCTTAATTTTTGAAATGTGAATATAATGAATATATTGCAGATTGAACTTATTGACTGTTTTTTCGGTTGTGTTTTTGCCGGTCACCGTCCGTTGTCTTTTGGCCTGAAATGGCAAAAGCGCGCCAAATGATTTCTTTTACAGACTTTTCATTCTTCACCATTTTCAACGGTTGTATATGAAACAAAAAAGTGCGGTCATTGGTTCAGGGATAGCAGGTATTGCTTCTGCCATCCGTTTGGCAGCCAAAGGCTATTCGGTGAGCGTTTTTGAGCAGGGGCCCAGGGCCGGCGGTAAAATTTCGGAGCGACACCTTAACGGTTTCCGCTTCGATACGGGCCCTTCGCTGTTTACACTTCCCGAAATGGTGGCGGCGCTTTTTTCTCTCGCCGGCAAGGATCCTGACAAATATTTTTCTTACAAACCGCTGGATGCAAGCTGCAAATATCTTTGGGAAGACGGCACGGTCATCAATGCATGGCAAAACACCGGCGACTTTGCCGCCGAGGTTGAGCGGCAAACAGGGGTGCCAGCCCTGCAGGTCATGCGCTTCCTGGATAAAAGCCGCAAGCTCTATGAAATAACAAACGAGGTGTTCCTCTTCAACACTTTGCATAAGATGCGCAACTTCACGTTGCCTGCTTACAGAAAATCCCTGTTGCACCTACATGAACTGGATCTCTTCACCACCATGCACAAAAAAAACAGCAGATGGTTCAGCGATCCGAAAATAGTGCAATTGTTTGACCGCTATGCCACCTACAACGGCTCCAACCCTTACAAAACACCGGCAACACTGAATATCATCCCCCATCTTGAACACAATACCGGAGCGTTTTTTCCTGTGAAAGGCATGTACCACATCGTGGAATCGTTAACTGAACTGGCCGAGGAGATGGGTGTTAAGTTCTTTTTCAACTCCCCCGTGCATAAGATCATTGTTGAAGGAAAGAAAGCAAAAGGCCTGCATGTTGATGGCAGGATGCTTCCATTCGATCTGATTGTCAGCGATGTGGACATTGTAACCCTTTACAAAAACCTGCTCCCCGGTCTTCCTTTTCCCAAAAAGCAGCTGTCGCTCGAACGTTCAACCTCCGCCCTGATCTTTTACTGGGGGATCGACCATGTTTTCCCGGAGCTATCCCTTCACAACATCCTGTTCTCAAAAGAGTATAAAAAAGAGTTCCATCATTTGTTCACCGGCAAAAACATCCACGATGACCCTACCGTATATATCTTTATCAGCGCCAAGGAGGTTCCTTCCGATGCGCCGGAAGGCGCGGAAAACTGGTATGTGATGATCAACGTGCCGGAAAATGCCGGGCAGGACTGGGACCATTTGATCCGGAAAGCACGCAGGGATATCATCGCAAAGATAAAGCGGGTACTGAAAGTGGATATCGAAAAATACATTGTAGCAGAATCCTTTGCCGACCCCCGCTCCATCGAAGCCGATACCGGGTCTTACAACGGCTCGTTATATGGCTTGAGCTCAAACAATATGCTTGCTGCATTTTACCGTCATCCAAATTTTAAAAAATCGATAAAAAACCTTTACTTTACAGGCGGAAGTGTGCATCCTGGAGGCGGCATCCCTTTGTGTCTTGCATCAGCCAGGATCATTGACCGGGAGATCCCCGGAGTGTGAAAGGCCCTGACACAAAACCGTTATCTCAAACCCGGTAAAACAGAACACGACGAAGAAAACAGAGAAAAACCGGGTTTTTTCATCACCGGGAAACAATCAAACGAACACAATCATGAGTGCATTGAAAAAAAGAAAAACAGCGAGGCTTGCCGGTTATTTTTTTGTGATCTACTACCTGGTGGGTCTGATTGGATTGAGCATGCCTTCCACACGGGAAACATTCATGGGGCTGATGCCATTGTCCATCCTGCTGAGCGTAGCCATCCTCCTTTTTTTCCATGGCAAATGGCGTTCGGCCGATGCCATTGTACTGGTGTTCATTGCCATCATCGGTTACCTTGTCGAGGTCCTGGGTGTACTTACCGGTCATGTTTTTGGCAGCTACTGGTATGGCGATGCTTTAGGCCTGCAGGCTTTCGGCACCCCGCTGATCATCGGACTGAACTGGATGATGCTCATTTACTGCGTATATACGATCATGGAAGGCACCCGGCTGTTCTGGCCGCTGAAGGCACTGACCGCAGCCATTCTCATGGTGGCTTATGACCTTGTGATGGAACCGGTGGCCATGCGCCTCGATATGTGGGACTGGCAAGGTGGCATCGTGCCCCTGCAGAATTACCAGGCATGGTTTATCATTTCCCTGGTATTCCTGAGTTCCATGCACCTGGCAAAGATCAGGACAAACAACCGCGTGGCAGCCTGGCTTTTTGGTGTCCAGTTTGTATTTTTTCTTGCACTAAATCTGACCCTCAGGATATTATGATCAGAGCAAAACACAGGACAGTGTATGCACTTTTCTTTGACAAACTTTTCGGCCTTTTGTTCCGCATATGTTTTCGCAAGATGGAGATCAGGGGAGATATTGCGATGGGTGAGGGACCGGTGCTGCTCCTGGCGAACCATTTTAGCTGGTGGGACGGGTTCATTGCCCGCAGGGTGAACATCAAGTTGTTCAAACGGAAGTTTCATGTGATGATGCTGGAGGAAGAACTGGTGAAGCGGCCCTTTCTGAGGAAACTCGGAGCTTTCTCCATCAGGCGGAACAGCCGGACCGCATTGCAGTCGTTGGACTATGCCGCAAATATTCTTAAAGACCCCGGAAACATGCTATTGCTCTTCCCGCAAGGCAGGTTTCAGTCTTCGCACCAGCATCCCCTGACTTTTGAGAAAGGCTGGATACATATCCTTGAGCGGGCACCGAATAATTGCAGGCTTGTCTTTATGGTCAACCTGTTTGATTATTTCGAACACCGGCAACCAACACTCAGCATTTACCTGAAAAGTGTCTTGCCGGAATTCACTTCTTCGCAATCAGCCGGCCGGGATCCGGATACAAAACCGCAAGGGGCGCCTGCCGCCAGGGCGGACGCGATCGAATCGGCATACAATGAGTTCCTGAAAGAAGCCATTGACAAGCAGGATCAGCAAGCATTTCGCCATCATGGCAAAGAATGACCTGTTTCTTTTTTGTTTTTTTAAAACCGCACCAGATCCATGGTTTTTCTTGCTGTTGCAATAGTTGCCTTCACCTTGCTCCGCCTGACGATAGCTGCGAGCAACCTGCTCATGCAACAGTGGTTGAAGACAGGTCACCCGGAGGCAAACGCCAAAATATCGGTGTTGATCCCGGCACGCAACGAAGAACAAAACATTGAAGCGTTGCTGGGAAGCATCATCGCACAGGATTATAACCATTGGGAGGCCATCATTTACGATGACCTTTCGGATGACCGGACCGCTGAGATCGTCCGCAACTATGTCCGTAAAGACCCCCGCATCAGGCTTATTCACGGCAAGGAGCTACCGGGGGGGTGGCTTGGCAAGAACCACGCATGCCATCAGCTTGCGCATCATGCTAAAGGAGACTGCCTTCTCTTCGTTGATGCCGATGTGCTCATGCACAAAACACTGCTCGGCGATTCCCTGGCTCACTTTCAGAGGCACCGGCTGGCATTGCTTTCAATATTTCCGCGGCAGATCATGCGTTCCATCGGTGAAAGGCTCAGCGTGCCCCTCATGAACTGGATACTGGTCAGCCTGCTGCCCCTGATACTCACAAGAACCTCCTCAAGCCCGGCACTTGCTGCAGCCAACGGACAATTCATGTTGTTTGATGCAAAAACCTATAAACAAAATCTTTTTCACCAGCGTTTTAAGGATATGGCCGCAGAAGACATTGCCATTGCCCGGCAAATGAAAAGAAACGGCCTTCGCATCCAAACCGTTCTGGGCAGGGGACAAGTTCAGTGCCGAATGTATCGCTCATTGAATGAAGCAGTACAGGGGTTTGCCAAAAATGTCATCGCCTTTTTTGGCTCCAATCCTTTACTTGCCCTTGTTTATGCGCTTGTTACCACCTTTGGTGTGGTGCCTGTATGGTTATCCATGGGGCCAGGGTGGGCGGCAATCTATCTTTCGGCCACCCTGGTGATCAGAATGCTGGTTGCCATTGCCAGCAAGCAAAGCATTGTTGATAATACTCTCACCGCCCCATTGCAACAATTTGTGTTTATCTCGGTTGTTTTAAGGGCCATCTATAACAAATCCAAAAAGAAAAACACATGGAAAGGCCGTTTTATAGACATTTGAGCATGCTGGTCCCGGCTCTCGCTTTCTGCCTGCAAGCCTTGTATGCCGCTCCCCATCCAGGGCTGACAGATGGCAACAGGGCCTTCCAGGATCTCATTTACCAGGCATATGTAGAAGACAGAATACCGCTTTGGGAGAGCACCCTGAGAACCATGCAGTTTGAATACTCGCAAAACCCGGAAGGAGCGTTGCTTTATGATATCCTTCTTGCACAATACGGGCTTATCGGCTATTACCTTGGAAACGGCAGGAAAAAGGAAGGTGAAGCCTTGCTGGAAAGGGCTGAAGATTACGTACAGCTGCTGGAAGACATCGAGGGTTACGAGGCGAGCGCCAAATTGTTCCGGGCCTCATTCAAGGCGTATCATATTACCCTCCGCCCCTGGCGCAGCATTCAGCTGGGCATTCGCAGCGAGCGGCTGATCAATGAAGCGATGGCGTTGGATGAAGAGTATCCAAGGGGATACCTCGAAAAGGGGAACATGCTGTTTTTTGCTCCCTCCATTTTCGGAGGTTCCAAGAAAAAATCGATAGAATATTATGCCAAGGCAGTGACGTTATTTGAAAAGGACCTGAAGAACAACCACCGCTGGCTCTATCTGAGCACCCTGGTTTCCCTTGCCAATGGCTATAAAGAAACAGGAGACCTGGCATCTGCCATTGACGCCCTTGAAAAGGCCCTTGAATATGAACCCGGATTCCAATGGGTGAAAAATGAACTTCTGCCTGAATTCAAATCAGCACAATAAACAAACACGTTGTCATGATGAACCGATCCATGACCAGTCGGATACACAGGGGGATGAAAACCAAAAAATATAACAGATTAAATAACAGCACATAACGCAAATATAAAAATTATAACACATGAAAAATTCACTTTTATCATTCTGCTTTATCCTCACATTCTTTATTGTTCATCCCGTCATCGCGCAAAGCGAGAAAATTCCGCTGCACCATTCGGTATATGATGACTGGCACAATGTGGCACGCCCGCAGCTTGCCAACGATGGCAGGTGGGCTTCCTATGAAATCAACCCCCAGGAAGGAGATGGCTGGCTGTATTTAATGAACCTGCAGACCAATGTGCTTGATTCCATGGCCCGTGGCGGCAACGCCTCTTTTTCTCCGGGTTCGGATTATTTTGTATACCTGATCAAACCGGAAGAGGAAGCCGTCAGGCAGGCAAGGCTTGAAGACAAAAGCAGTGAGGAGATGCCCAAAGATCATCTGGGGATCCGGCGTTTGTTCGACGATGAAAGGATAACGGTGGAACATGTGCAGTCCTTTGCCATATCCGAAGAACGGTCCCCCTGGATGGTATACCATCTGGCCGAACAGCCCGGCGACACGCTTGAAGGCACAGAAATGACCATCCTGAACCCTGTCAGCGGGGACGAACATAGGTTTGACAGGGTGACAGATTACAGATTGTCTAAAAATGGCAGGATGGTGGCCTTTATCCGGGCCATGAACAACAAACTCTACACACTGCAGGTCTTTGATACGGACTACCAGTCGGTCGCGACAATTTTTGAGGATGAGGGGCGCATCCGCCGCATTGCTGTCGACGTGGATGGCACGCAGGCGGCATTCCTGTTTTCGGGCGATGAAGAGGCGCCGCATCTCTATTCCCTTTACCGCTGGCAGGTTGGCAACCGCAGTGCCGCTGCCATCGTTGACCCTGACACCCCGGGTATGCCCGAGGGGTGGGGTGCCAGTGAAAATGCTTCTCCTGCCTTCACTGATTGCGGTGGCAGGCTTTTCTTCGGGACCGCACCGACACCGGAACCTGAACCGGAAGACACCTTGTTGCCCGGAGAAAAGCATAAGCTGGATATCTGGCACTACAGGGACCCCCTGATACAGCCCATGCAACGGGTACAGAAAGAAGATGAAAAAAAGCGGACATATACGGCTGTATACCATTTTGATGCCATGCACATGGTGCAGCTGGCCGATGAGGAGGTGCCCGATATCACCACCAGCCAGCACGGCGATGGCCGCCTGGAAATAGGAGAGTCAAAGCTGCCCTACCTCATCCCCAACTCATTTGAGTCGGGCGATTACCGTGATGTGTACCTGGTCGATCTCCTTACAGGCGAACGCACCCTGGTACTGGAAAAACACCGCGGCTCCGCACACCGCTCAACCATCGGCAACCCAAGGCTCTCACCGGGAGGCAAATACCTTTTGTATTACAACCAGGCCAATCGCCACTGGTATACCCTTTCTCTTGAGGGACAGAGCAACACAAACATCACCGGAAAGATCCCTTACAGCATGTACAACAAACTGCATGACGCTCCCAGTGATCCCAACCCCTATGGCATTGCGGGCTGGGTGGAGGACGACAGCTACGTATTGGTTTACGACCGCTTCGACGTCTGGCGTGTTGATCCATCCGGCGAAGAAGCGCCCCTCTCCCTCACCAACAGCTATGGTCGCAACAACAATAGGCGCCTCCGCCATGTAAACCTCGATCCGGAAAAAGACCATATCGGCCACCGTGAGCGCATCATGCTCTCAGCATTTGACATTTACACCAAACAAAGCGGTTTTTATAACATCCGGGTCCATCGACCGGGCAACCCGGAACAGATGGTGATGGGCGATGTACGATATTATCGTCCGACGAAAGCTGAGGATGCAGAGGTCTTGCTGTGGCAGAAGAGCACCTTTGAGACCTATCCCGACCTTTGGGTGAGCGATCTGTTTTTTAACCATCCCCGCCGTATTTCGGATGCCAACCCCCAGCAGGATCAGTATCTCTGGGGCAGCGTAGAACTGGTCGACTGGATCTCTTTTGCCAACGACACCCTGCAGGGGCTGCTTTACCTGCCCGAGGCAATGGATCCGGATAAGACATACCCCATGATCGTGTATTTTTACGAACGCTCATCCGACGGGCTGCATTTCCATCAGGTGCCGGCACCCAGCCGGTCCACCATCAACCGTTCTTATTGTGTGAGCAACGGTTACATTGTATTTGTCCCCGACATTGTTTATACCATTGGTTATCCCGGCCAAAGCGCTTACGATGCGATCGTGAGCGGCACCAAGGCCATGATGAACCGGTTCGACTTCATCGACCGTGACAACATCGGGCTTCAGGGACAAAGCTGGGCAGGCTACCAGATCGCCTGGCTGATCACCCGCACAGACATGTTCAAGGCCGCCATGGCTGGTGCCCCGGTTAGCAATATGATCAGTGCCTATGGGGGCATACGCTGGTCTACCGGGATGAGCCGTATCTATCAATACGAAGAGACACAAAGTCGCATTGGCGGGACCATCTGGGACAAAACCCTGCGATATATTGAAAACTCTCCGGTATTCTTTGCCGACAGGGTGAACACCCCCCTGCTGATGATGCACAACGACGCCGATGGGGCCGTACCGTGGTACCAGGGTATTGAATACTTCATGGCCCTCCGCAGACTGGGAAAACCCGTATGGATGCTCAACTACAATGATGAAGCCCACAACCTGACCCGCCGAGCCAATATGATGGATCTCTCGGTCCGGATGTACCAGTTCTTCGACCACTACCTCAAAGGGAAACCTGCACCTGTATGGTTAAAGGAAGGCGTTCCGGCGGTCAGGAAAGGGATTGATGATGGCTACGGGCTTGTTGAGTAGCAAACATGAAACAACGATTAATAAGCGTTTGTCAAGGCATGGTGAACCGGGGGAGGTGAGCCGGGTGAATGCCCAAATCCATAATTTACATTCCGGCTTCTTCAGGTAGAGTTTGCATCGTGCATACAAAAACGCTTTTGGCAAATGGGGGGAAAGCTTTAACACATTATCGGATAAGGAGTCACCCCCCCCCGGTTGCCAACTAAACCAGAACGAATGGGCGAGTGTGTTATTTTTTCCTGCAGACAAAGGCTGTAAGTACGTGGGTTTTTCTTTGACTGATAGGGATAATCTCCGCTATCTCAAAACCAGATTTACCCAATAGCATCTTAATATCTCTCAATTTCAATGTATCACGAATGGATTTGTTCTCTTTGGGATGCCGGGCATCTTTGAGGCTTTCATGTCTTACCTTCAACTCAAGCAGTGCCTGTGAACGGGTTACCCTGTGTAGCTCTTTCAATACTGTTTTGACTACACGGTATGGGATGATGGACTGTAGAAAGCGAAAGCAGACCACCAGATCAAAAAAGTTGTCTTCAAAGGGAAGCTGAGCCGCATCGCCTGCCACTGTCTCACACTTCTTGAAATCCTCACCCAATATTTCCCTGGCAGCACCAAGCATCTCCGGTGAAGAATCCAGCCCATACACCTTCATATCCTTCTCCAGGTAATATGGTACAAACCGTCCCGTGCCAAAAGGGACATCCAATATGGAAATACCATCGGGCAAGGTTTGCAAAAAATTATGGACCACCCTGTTTTCCTCATGCCACCACTTCTTTTTCTCTCTCTTTTTCTGATATTTTCTAGCCAGCCGGCCATAGTACTTATCACCTGAGTACCCCCAGAACAGTCGTTGGAACGATCGTTTTAACGATTTAAACATGTTTGTCAATTTTTATTGTATGGAATCTAAACCATATATGGTACAAAGATAAATAAAGCAACATCCAACAAAACAACTTTCTTCATACCTTTGCTTCCTGGAATAAAACACGATACCCATGCTCAGAACACATAACTGCGGAGAGCTCCGCATCGACGACACAGGAAAACAAGTAACCCTTTGCGGCTGGATGCATCGCTCCCGCGACCTGGGGGGGATGACCTTCATCGACCTGCGCGATCGTTACGGCATCACCCAGCTGGCCTTCAACATGGAGACCGATGCACAACTTTGCCAACAAGCCCGTTCAACAGGTCGCGAGTACGTGTTGAAGGTAATGGGGCAGGTCACCGAGCGCAGCAATAAAAATCCAAAGATGCCCACGGGTGACGTTGAGATCATCGTTTCGGAGTTACAGGTGCTCAACGAATCGCAAACCCCGCCCTTCACTATCGAAGAAAAAACAGACGGTGGCGATGAGCTCCGCATGAAGTACCGCTATCTGGATATTCGCCGCGAGGTGGTCCGTCGCAACCTGGAGCTTCGCCACAAGATGGCGCTGGAGACCAGGAAATATCTTCATGGTCAGGACTTTATCGAAGTAGAAACTCCGGTGCTGATCAAGTCTACCCCGGAGGGTGCCCGCGATTTTGTGGTCCCTTCGCGCATGCATGCCGGTCAGTTTTATGCCCTTCCCCAGTCGCCGCAAACTTTCAAGCAGCTGTTGATGGTAGGCGGTCTCGACCGATACTTCCAGATCGTGAAATGCTTCCGCGACGAAGACCTGCGTGCCGACCGCCAGCCCGAGTTCACCCAGATAGATTGCGAAATGTCTTTTGTGACACGCGACGATGTGCTGGACACCTTCGAAGGGCTGGCCAGGCATTTGTTCAAAGTCGTCAAGGGGGTTGAAAACATACGTTTCGACCGCATAAGCTACCAGGAGGCCATGAAATACTACGGAAGCGACAAGCCCGACACCCGTTTCGGGATGCGCATTGTGGATCTCAACGGGCTGGCAAAGGACCATGGCTTCCAGGTGTTTGACCAGGCGGAGCTGGTGGCGGGTATCTGCGCTGAAGGATGCGCCGGGTACAGCCGGAAGCAGCTGGATGCACTCATCGAATGGGTGAGGAGGCCCCAAGTCGGTGCCAAAGGGCTGGTATACGTAAAATATAACGAAGATGGCAGCTTCAAGTCATCTGTTGACAAATTTTTCGGGCAAGAGCGGCTGAAGTCATGGGCCGACGCTTTTGATGCCGTGCCAGGCGACTTGCTGCTGATCATGGCCGGAGAGGCTGATGCAACCAGGAAGGCCATGGGCGAGCTTCGGCTGGAAATGGGCAAGCGGCTGGAGCTCCGCGACCCCAACACCTATGCCTGCCTGTGGGTGACAGATTTTCCGTTATTGGAGTGGGATGGCGAAGCCCAGCGCTACCATGCCATGCACCACCCCTTCACTTCGCCACTCAAAGAGGACATCCCACTGCTGGGCAAAGATCCCGGGCGGGTCCGTGCCAACGCCTACGACATGGTGATCAACGGGGTGGAGATTGGTGGCGGTTCAATACGGATATTTGACCGTCCCCTGCAGGAGATGATGTTCGAGGCACTTGGCTTCACCCCCGAAGAGGCGAAGAAGCAGTTCGGCTTCCTGATGAGTGCCTTCCAGTATGGGGCCCCGCCCCATGGCGGTGTGGCATTTGGCTTCGACCGCTGGTGTGCGCTCTTCGGGGGCTCGGAAACCATCCGCGACTACATTGCATTTCCGAAAAACAATGCCGGCCGCGATGTGATGATAGACAGCCCCAGTCCCATCGATCCGGGACAACTCAGGGAACTGCACCTGAAAACCATTTAAAACGTATACACAAGGCAAAGCCTGAAAACCCGGGCCTTAAACCCTAACTTCAACATGTTTTCCGTCAGCAACCTGTCTGTTCAATTCACCGGCGAAGTGTTATTTGATGATGTAAGCTTCATCATCAACAGGCGCGACCGTATCGGGCTGGTGGGGAAGAACGGTGCCGGTAAGACCACGCTGATGAAGATTATCACCGGCAGCTTCCGGCCGGAACATGGCAGGGTGTCGATCCCCTCGGGCAGCAAGGTGGGGTACCTGCCGCAGGAGATGCATTTTCACAGCCGGCAAAGTGTGTTGGAAGAAACACTTAATGCCTTTTCTGAAGAAAAATCTCTCGAAAAGCAGATCAAAAAACTGACCGAAGAGGTGACTCAAAGGTCTGATTACCAAAGCGAAGAGTACCAGGGAAAAGCTCAGCGGCTGGCGGAGGCCGGCGAGCGCTATGAGCTGTTGGGTGGCAGCACCCAGACTGCGCGGGCCGAAAAGGTGTTGCTGGGCCTGGGCTTTGACCGCAAAGACCTTGAGAGGCCCCTGGAAGAGTTCAGCGGAGGCTGGCAGATGCGTGTCGAGCTGGCAAAACTGCTTCTTCAAAGTCCGGAGCTGCTTTTGTTGGACGAGCCCACCAACCACCTCGACATCGAATCCATTCAGTGGCTGGAGAACTTCCTGCTGGATTACCCGGGTGCTGTGATGCTGGTCTCCCACGACAGGGCATTCCTTGACAACATCACCAGCCGGACCATCGAACTGAGCCTGGGCAAAATGTATGATTACAAGGCCTGTTATTCCGATTACGAGATGTTGAGAGAAGAGCGCATGGAGCGAGAAATGGCGGCCTACAACAACCAGCAGCGTGAAATAGCACAGATAGAACGCTTCATCACCCGCTTCCGGGCAAAAGCCACCAAAGCCCGCCAGGTGCAATCAAAAGTCAAGCTGCTGGAGAAGATGGAAAAGGTGGAAGTGGACGAACTCGACAAAACCGCTATTCATTTTCGTTTCCCCGAAGCACCCCCTTCAGGGAAGATCAGCCTGGAGGCCACAAACATCAGTAAAAGTTTCGGCAACAATCATGTGCTGCAAGGCCTGAACTTTATCATCGGGCGGGGTGAGCGCATTGCTTTTGTCGGACGCAACGGAGAGGGCAAGACAACATTGGCGCGCATCATCAATGGTGACCTGGACCACAGGGGGATCATCAGTCTGGGGCACAGGGTGAAGATAGGCTACTTCGCCCAGAACCAGTCAGAATACCTTGATGGCAATAAGACCGTGTTTCAGACCCTCGATGATGTGGCTGTTGGGGATGTGCGCAAACATGTGCGCAGCATTCTCGGTGGTTTTCTTTTCAGCGGAGACGATATCGAAAAGAGGGTCAGGGTCCTTTCGGGCGGAGAAAAGGCACGGCTGGCCATCGCCAGGTTACTGCTGGAACCTGTGAACCTGCTGGTGCTTGACGAGCCCACCAATCACCTCGACATGCGTTCCAAAGATATCCTGAAGAATGCGCTCTTGCAGTTCGAAGGCACCATCATCGTCGTTTCCCACGACCGTGACTTCCTTCAAGGGCTCACGGAAAAGGTTTACGAGTTCAGGAACCGCCATATCAAAGAATTTATCGGCGATATTTATGATTTCATTTCTGCCCGGCGCATCGAATCCCTGAATGCCCTGGAAGCTGTTTCCGAAAAGACAAAACAAAGCGGTGAGAAGGCATCTGTCGGCCGGCGTTCTTATGAGCAGAAGAAAGAATATGAACGTGAGCTTCGGCGGCTTCAACGACATGTCGCTGATTGCGAAAAGGCGATCGAAAGCCTTGAAAAAGAAGTCACCCGTTTGGAAGAAATGATCGCCAATCCTTCGTTAAACAAGGAAAAGGTTGACAGCGGAGAGGTCTTTTCCGAATATGAACACATCAAGGAGCGCCTGCGCCAACATGAAGCTGAATGGGAAGCCGCCCACCTGGCACTGGAATCCTTTGAAAATTCAGGCTGACGGCCCTGCATGCCAGGTACCTTGCCCATGGACTCACCGATGGCCATTTCTGTAAAACAGCTCCTACAGGTTGGCACTTCTTTTATTGTTTGGCTTATGTTCCTGTTGTGGTTGGCTGCCCGGTCAGGGGACTCTTCGGGGAATAAGCGCGACCAGCAGGGTCCGGTACACCTTATGGTGAAGTGAACAGCCTGGCATAGAACCCTGGGTCCAGCTGGCTGCCTGTGGCCCGGCGTATCATCTCCGACCAATGGAAACGTGCACCGGGGGCAAACACTTTTTCTTTGAAATAACGCCCAATATCGGGGTTGTCCACATAGCCGCAACCGGTTGAGCACGCGGGCAACATTCCATCAATATGGGCATAGAACTGGCTCGCCAGCAATTCACCCAAGAGGTAGTTATGATAATAACAGGGTGCAGTGGCCAGATGGATCTTGGAAGCCCAGTGGGGATAAGAAATATCGTCAGGAGGGGTCAGTCCCTGGTAACGTTCTGCCAATGACCACCATAATCTGTTAAGGTCCTGCTCCGGATTGGCATACATAGAGTGTTCAAAGCGGTACATCACCTGCGCCCAGCGTGAAAACACCAATTGCTCCAGTTGCATGATGTCGCGTGAAACAGCGATGCTTTTCCCGGCCTCTTCAGCATCAATGATACCCATGGCTTTCATCCACAGGGGGTCAGAAGCCATCCGCCCGAAAAACATGGCAACAGCCTCCGTAGAGAAAATATGCGCAGGCTCACGCAGGACAAATGGCAGACCATCATCATAGTATTTTTCGTATGCAGCATGTCCGAACTCATGCAACATGGTATTCATCCACCTCCGGTTGGACCGGATGTTGCACAGTACACGAACATCACCATAACGGTCAATATGGATACAAAAAGCATGCTGGTTCTTGCCCGGCTTCTCATAAAGGTCGCTGTTCCTAATAAGGTCATCTAACGGCATGCCAATACTTGCAAAATATTTTTCCGTCAAATGGGCCAGGTCCTGGCCGGCATACCATCTGTCAAGGTCTAACTTCGTGATCTTCGGCGCCTCCTGGAAAAACCTGTCCTGGTAATGCCAGGGACGAAGCGCCGATATGGCAATGTCAAATTTTTTTGAGAGGAAACGATCCAAACGATCCTTGGCGGACTGAAACACCTTTTCTGTCAGCCCGTCCAACTGGTCAAACAAAGCATTGACCGTTTCAGGATCTTGTTCGCTAAGCTGCAGGGTCATGTAATGATGGTTGGGATATCCCAGCATATTCGCCGCCCTGTTTCGCAAAGCCACCAGTTTCCGGACATCTTTTTCTACCAGTCCGCCAACCATCTTTGAAGCTTTCCAGGCCGCTTCCACCTCCGTACTGTTTTGCGAAGTCTCCAGAATTTCTTCAACCTTGTTGTCGGTCAGTCGCCGTCCTCCCACCTCAGCACGAAAAAGTGAAAACTTATGGGCCACACGTGTTTCAAGTTGAATGATCTCTTCCTGGATATTATCAGGGACCTGGTGGGCTTTGTAAATAAGGGACAACACCCATGCCTGACGTTTCAGCAGGGGATCCTCAACAGCATCACCGGCCTGTAATGCCTCCAGGAACCGGTAGCTTCCGCTGTCACTGAGAAAACGGGTCTGTTTTATCTCCAGCCGTGCATAACGGTCATAAAACTCCTTACGGCCAGTAACCGCTGCATCGAAATAAGCCTTGTGCTTTTCCCTTTCGATCTTTGATACCTTTTCACGGTATTCATTAATGAACGCCTGCAGTTTCTTCTCCATACAATCCTCTTCATTTTTTGACAATACGGCCCATTGGCTTTTCAGTCGCCCGTCCTCCCATTATTCTGTTCTTTCGGTTTTTTCACGGGCGTTTCCTTTAAAAACAAAAAATAATTGCAGAAAAACACGAAAAAAGACAATCCCGCTTGTGTATCAATGGTATCCTCATTGAGCATTGAGATCGACAGTATCACAAAAAATGCAAGAAAGGGGAAATGCCTGAACCTGTCTGTCATTTTTGCGGGATATACCATGGCGAACAATATCCATAGTGCGCCGGGTATTCCAAACAGCACGGCAAAAGAGAGGTATTGGTTGTGGGGTTTCATCCACCTTTCAAACGTCAGGGGGGAATCAATTTGTTGAAGTCCGTAATGGGCTGCTTCCCTGATGTCGCCGGTACCCCATCCCATCAAGGGCTTTTTCCGGATGGCTTCCCATGCTGCTTGCCAGAACGCCATTCTCTGGGACAGGGTATGTCCGGAGGGGTCGCCAGTGATTCTGTAATGCTGAAGTTCCCACATGGTTTGATGCAGGCGTGTGAGCATCCATGGCCAGTGCGTATAAAGGACATTGGTGACACCCTGCTCGATTGCCTCCACATCACTGTCGCTCAACCTGCTGAGGCCATCCACATCCTTTCGCAACCCCATGGAGGTCATATACCGGTACAACACATCCTTGATTGGGTCACCCCGCCGGTCATGACCGTAAAAATCGAGTGCGCTGCGAGAGTTCCATGCATCCCTGAGCTCTTCTTCTGCAATATAAATATAAACAAGGTGTCCATTTTCGCGCAAATGCCGCCCCTTGTCATGCATATAGGGGTTGCCTTGAGCTGAGTATTCATCCAGTTCTGCCAGGTCGGTTTGCACTTCACGGGTAACGTTTTGCCATAAAAAGGCCGACAGTGATATCCCGGATGCGACACACAGCAGTATTCCGGTAATGGCAATGCGGCGCCGTAAAACATTTCGTGACAAGGCTGTTTTGATGGCCAGTACCAGCAGCATCGCGATAAAAACGATGATACCCGACAAGGAGTGCAGCAAAAAGAGATAGATAATGTGCCATGCAGCCAGTCCGAAGGAAAGTCGCGACCAGAAAACCTGGTCGCGGAATGCATCCCTTGCCAGATACAACAACAGGTACACAGAGAGAGCCACCATCAGGCTGAGCCGGATATGAGAGATGAAAGGGGATAGTTCCCTGTAGTCAATGTAAGCACCTGAAAGATAAGTGTGAACAGAAAAAAAGGAAACGATTGTGATGGCTGCTGAAAATGCAAGCAGGATCCACTTTTTAGACCCGTTTGGGATGGGGTCGGAGCTAACCACCACGAAGGTCAGCAAAAATATGGGCAGCCGGGTTCGCAGGGTACTGATTCCGTAGTCCCAGTTAGAGGANTANAAAAGCGCAATGATGTGCACAAGGTAGATGGAAGCAAAAATCAACGCGGCCTTATGCTGAAAAAACCTTCTGGCCTTGGTGTGAATGTTCCCCTCTGCCAACCAGTTTAAAAAAAGGATGATCTGGGAAACACTCATAAGGAAAACCGACGAGGGAAGGCCGATGGCCAGGAGGGTAAGGCCGCCGATATAGATCCATTGATGGATGGTTTTTCGTGTGGAACGCATCAGCCAAACGGTTGGTTCATTCTATGCCGGCCAGTATATTATGATAGGACTGCCGGTCAGCCAGCAAATTCAAGGCTTTGTCAACATCCGGGTCGGCGGCCAGCGATACAATGACCCTTCCTTGCTGGTAATGGTAGCGGGAAACGATCTCTTCACGCAACAGCTGTTCGATCTCCCGGCGGAAAGTGATAAGGTCCTGCGCCTTTTCCTGGTGTATCATTTGTTGGAGATTTTCCAGCCCATCCACTATGGCGTCATAATATTGTTCTTTATTTGCTGCCTGTTGAAGCTCATTCAATAAATTCTCGCTTTCTGTCTGGTACGAAAAATCATTTCTTTCGATGAATTCAAGGAATTCACGGTAAATGTCATCCGATATCAAGAAGTCTTCAGGGGCGGGGATGGAGTCGTTATGGCGTTGAAAGTGCGTGGCAAAGTCAAATATCATCAGTTGTTGTATCAGGCTACTTGTAACATGCGCGGGTGAAGGCCTTGTTACCGTGAGGTCAGGTTCTATTCCCCCGCCGTCGTAAACCTTTCTCCCGCCGTGGGTTTCATGGGGTGTTTTCAACGAATCCGGGATTTCGGCCACACTGCCGTCTTCATGTCTTTCAGCATAGTTGATGGCTTGTATGCTGCGTCCGCTGGGAATAAAATATTCGGCAACCGTTATCTTGAGCTGGGTGTTGTAGCTAAGGGGTACTACATTCTGCACCAATCCTTTGCCGAACGTCCTATGGCCAATGACCACCCCCCTGTCAAAATCCTGGATGGCTCCCGCCACAATTTCAGAAGCCGACGCACTGCGGCGGTTCACCAGCACCGCAAGCGGGATGTTCAGGTCGATGGGGTCATTTAATGTACGGTGGGTGGTACTGCGTTCTGGCAGTCTGCCTTTGGTGCTGACCACCAGTTGGTCCTTCTCAACGAAAAAGTTGGTGATGTTGACCGCTTCATGAAGCAGTCCGCCTCCATTGTCGCGCAAATCCAGCACCACAGCTTCCACATCATGGGCTTGATCAAGTTCCTGAAAGGCCTCCCTTACCTCCCGGCTTGCCCGTTGCGTAAACCCGGTAAGTTTGATGTATGCGGTGTTCTCGTCGAGCATCCCGTAATAAGGGATGTTGTCAACACGCACCACCTCCCGTTCCAGGCTTTTGTTACGCGGCTCACCATCACGTTCAATCACAAGGCTCAATGAGGTCCCGGGCTGACCCTGCAACAACGTCCTTACTTCATCCTCATTTCGACCCTGGACTGACTGGCCGTTAATTTCGAGAATGATGTCGCCCGGCAACAATCCGGCTTTGTAGGCCGGAAACCCTTTGTAGGGCTCCACGATCATCATCCGGTCATCCCTCGGGCGTATCCGGGCGCCGATGCCACCATACTGTCCGGTGGTCATAAAGCGGACATCTTCAATTTCAGATTCAGGGATAAAGGTGGTATAGGGGTCGAGGGTCGACAACATACCGTCAATGCCTGCTTTCATCATGCCTGAAACGTTGATATCGTCGACATAATTCACAACCAGTTCCCTGAACATGGTCGAGAAAATGTCGAGGTTCCTGGTGATCTCAAAATTCTTGCTGCCGGCACTTGTCAGCAGGATGGCAGACGAGGCGAAGATTGCGATCAACAGGACTACTTTGATCTTCAACGTAATTTTTCTTAGATGGTTCATGGTTCCATTATTTAATGAGACCGTTCGCAACCGGTCTTTCATGTGTTCATTTCCTTGTTTACCAGGCATTCTGAACTTGTCCTGGTTGATTATCGGTATGATCAATATTCAGGGTACCGGATCATGGCCGCTGCCGCCCCATGGATGGCATGATGAAAAACGTTTCAGGGTCAGCCATCCCCCTTTGAACGGGCCGTACCTTTGTATTGCTTCCACCCCATACCGGGAGCAGGTAGGGGTATATCGGCACGAAGGTGGCAGATAGGGTGAAATGGCTCCCTGGTAAAAACGGATCATCGCGATGAACAGCCAGCCCAGCGCTTTTTTTATCACCTCTGCAACGGCCTTCATGCGCAATCAGTTTTGGTTGGATGCATGAAGTTCCTGTAATCCATCATCCTCAATTTTTTCCTGCAGTTTCAGCAAGGATTTCTGCACACTGTTTTCTATTGCAGCATAAGGCATCTTTTTGTCAACGGCATAGATGAGAGCCAGCATGCATACTGCATTCCTCTTTTCTAAAAACGAGTAAAGCGGGCTTTTGTTTTGACGATACGCTTCTTTTACCAGTCGTTTCAAATGGTTTCTGTCGACGGCCCCTTTAATCTGTCTGCCGGATACCCCGATAAGGCATTTGGCCGGTGAAGGAAACAACCCGCTGGCTGGCACTGACTGCTTATCGGAAAACATTTCGGAGCATTTTTCCCTGGGCATGCAAAGATAGATAACCCGGACAGGATATTGAAAAAACAGCTTTCCTTTTTTGAAAAGCAGTGTGCGCAGGCGAAAGTTAGCCAGCCGTTCGTTCTTTTTAAAAGTAACCATGCCGCCGGGTAAGTCTGTGTGATAATGGCGCGTTAGCTGCCTGGGCTTATTTTTTTTTCTGGTTTTCCAGGAACTCCTGAATCGCCATCACCATGGATGGGGCCGTTTTTGTAGGTGCTGTGATCTGCACCTTCAAGCCATCTTTTTCAGCTGCTTTTAGCGTTGCCTTTCCAAAGGTGGCAATAACCGCATCCCCTTGTGCATAGTCCGGGAAGTTTAACCGCAATGACTGGATGCCGAAAGGGCTGAAGAAGATCAACATGTGGTATTTGTTGATCTCGATATCGGAAATATCTTCCGGAACAGACCGGTATATCGGTGCAGTTGAGAATTTGATCTTGTTTTGCCTGAGCAGCTGGGGGATCTCCTTCTTATGGTTTTCGGCACAAGGGAAGAGAAACCTTTCGTCTTTGTGCTTTTTAATCACATCCATGAGATCGGTGAAATGGTTTTTTCCGAAAAATATCTTGCGTTTCCTGAACTGAACGTATTTCTGAAGATACAGTGCAATGGCCTCCGAGGTGCAAAAATACTTCATCTGTTCAGATATCTGAACCCGCAACTCCTCACAAAGGCTAAAGAAATGGTCAATGGCGTTTTTGGAGGTAAAAATGATCGCCGTATGTTCAGGGATCTGAATACGGTTTTTTCTGAATTCCCGGGCGCCGACACTTTCAATTTTAATGAATTTCCGGAAACAAACACTCAGGTTGTGTTCATCGATCAAATCGGCATAAGGCGATTTGTCATTTTCCGGCGGTGGTTGCGATATTAAAACGTATTTAACCTTCAAAAGCGCGTCTCCTCTCTCTTTAATGATTAACTAAACAAATAAATATTCGCCGCTTTCCCTATCATTAGCAAAGGTGCCAGTTCAACGCCACAAAGGTACAAAAATAAGTAATACACTGAAAAGCCCGATGCACGATACCCCATGGTGACACCACGTACCACTTTATAGAGATTGACCAGAATGATCAGTATCCATGCGGCATATAACCCATATAACGTAGGATTGAAGGCGTGGAGGAACACCAGTGGCAGGATGGCCAGCCCCGCAAACTGATTGAAGACAAAAATGTTGCTTAAATAGATCGCCGTACCCCTGCGGGTTTGAAAAACCCATGCCAAGAACCCCATCATCAGTCGCTTAAAAAGATAAAACAGCGAAAAAAACATGATTATCAGGCCATATAACAGCGGGGGCTGTACGTCTAGCAATTTTGAAGGCAGGCCAAGGCCGTTTAAACTTTGATATGTCAGCAGGGAAATGACAAGTATAAAGTTGACAATAAGCAACAGGCCCGGTGTTTCGTGAAAAATGGCCCCCTCTTTTTCTGCCAGGGAGAAATGGTTCAGGCTAACGGCAGCTTTAATGATCAGCCTGATCCGCCCCGGGAAGAAAAAACGGGCGGTTGCAATGGATGCAAGACTCAATATGAACACATAGACGATCCAATCATCCGACGGATGCTCTGTTTTGGGGATGATCACGAGGTCAGCGTCTGATGAAAGCAAATGCGCGCCATCATAAAACGCCTCTGACCTTGTCACCTGAAGGGAATCGTGTAAAACATCATGGACGGTATCAGAAAACAAGGGGTGAGGGCCGGGAAAACCAATTTCTTCACCGTCCACGGGCCGGAGAGGCTGAAAAACCATCAGCAGAAATACGCATGCTTTAATGATCAGGGATGGAAGCATACATTTTTCTTGCAAAAGTAATTCTTTTACAGAACTTCTGGTTGGCCTTTGCCCCCATGGTTTAATTCAACATTCCGTGGTTTCCGACAAACCATCGCTGAAAAATGGTCACAACAACTGTCAATGTTATTTGTTTAACAAAAGCTGGGGAATTATTAAATAATGATAACAAAAAAATAACATAAAAATCTTTGAGGAAAATCAAATTAATCCTAATTTTGTTGCCCATTGAAATTCAATCATATCCACTATATATAATCCGTTTATAATCCAGATGCAATTACTTGAATCGATCAGGGAGAAAGCAAAAACACATAACAAAACCATTGTCCTGCCCGAGGGCATTGAGGAGCGGACATTAAAAGCTGCAGACATCATTCTTGCTGAAGGCATTGCCCGCATTATCCTATTGGGCGATCACAAAAAGATCGTTGAAGCTGCGGGTGAAAACAGGCTCAAAGCGATTGAAGGGGCGACGATCATAGACCCCGGGCATTTTGAAGAGAAAGAAGCATATGCAGAGATGCTATATGAAATTCGGCAGCACAAAGGGCTGACAAGGGAGGAGGCCGCAGGGCTTGTTGAAGACCCGTTGTATTTGGCCACATTGTTGATAAAGAACGGGGTTGCCGACGGTGAAGTAGCCGGTGCCATGAACGCTACGGGGGATGTTTTGCGTCCGGCGTTTCAAATTATAAAAACATTGCCGGGCATCAGCGTTGTATCGGGTGCCTTTATTATGATCATGGGTGAAAGCCACTGGGGTGAGAATGGGGTCATTGTATTTGCTGACTGTGCTGTTCACCCTGATCCCAGTGCAAAGGAGCTGGCAGAGATCGCGGTGATGACGGCCCGTACCACCGGTGCCATTGCAGGGATTGAACCAAGGGTTGCCATGCTGAGCTTTTCCACAAAAGGGAGTGCCAAACACCCCATGGCAGAAAAGGTGGTTGAAGCCACCAGGCTGGCTAAGGAAATGGACTCCTCCCTTTTGATAGACGGAGAGTTGCAGGCTGATGCTGCCATTGTAGAAGCCATCGGAAAGATCAAGGCTCCCGGAAGTCCCGTTGCCGGGAATGCGAATGTGTTGATCTTCCCAAACCTGGAGGTCGGCAATATTGCTTACAAGCTGGTACAACGACTTGCCGGGGCCGGGGCCGTGGGGCCTGTACTACAGGGAATGGCAGCCCCCATCAATGATCTGTCAAGGGGATGCTCCGTTGAAGACATTGTAAACCTTGTCGCCATTACAGTAAACCAGGCAGCAGAATAACCATCATGGGCTCATGCCATATTGTCAACATCATCTAAAAACTTGTCCAAACAAATGAAAATTCTAGTTCTCAATTGCGGAAGCTCTTCCATTAAATATCAATTGATCGACATGGCCAACAATGCAGAACTGTTGGCCAAAGGGTTGCTTGAAAGAGTAGGCCTTAAAGACAGCGAGTTCAAACATCAGCCGAAAGGCAAAGATCCTTACATGCTGATCCAGGATGTTAAAAACCACGAGATTGGCATTAACATGATATTGAAAGCATTGCTTGACCCCAATCATGGTGTTATACAAAGTGTGAATGATATCATTGCTGTGGGGCACAGGGTGGCGCATGGCGGGGAGAATTTCAGTGCCAGCGCCCTGATCACCGATGAAGTGAAGAAAAACATCGAAGAGGTGATAGAGCTTGCGCCATTACACAATCCGGCCAACCTTAAAGGGATCGTATCGATGGAAAAGCTGGTTCCCACCGTACCCCAGGTGGCCGTATTCGATACCGCCTTTCACCAGACCATTCCGCCACATGCCTATATGTACGGGCTTCCCTATGAGCTATATAAAAAAGACAAGATCAGGCGCTATGGCTTCCATGGCACAAGCCATAAATATGTTTTTGAGAAAGCCTGCGATTCATTGTTCATGCGCAAGGACCATGTGAAAGCCATCACATGCCACCTTGGCAATGGTGCATCCATAGCAGCCATCAAAAACGGCAGGTCGATAGACACTTCCATGGGTCTGACCCCCGTTGAAGGCCTGATCATGGGCACCAGGACCGGTGACCTGGATCTTGGCGCCCTGCTCTATATCATGAATAAAAAAGGCCTCAGCCTGGATGATGCAAACAACCTGATCAACAAAAAAAGCGGCATACTGGGCGTGAGTGGTGTCTCCTATGACATGCGCGACGTTGAAAATGCCGCATGGAACGAGGGCAACAAAAGGGCACAGCTGGCCCTGGACATGTATGTGTACAGGATCATTAAATACATCGGCGCCTATGCTGCCGCCATGGGAGGTGTAGACCTGATTGTCTTTACCGGAGGTGTTGGTGAAAACGGACCGGAGACCAGGGAAGAGATCCTTAAAGACCTGGAGTTCCTCGGCGTGACCTTCGATGTGGAAAAAAACACCGGGCTGCGTGGCAACCTGGAAATGATATCCAAACAAGAGTCAAAAGTAAAAGTGATGGTGGTCCCGACCAATGAAGAACTGGTGATCGCACATGACACCCTCAAGGTGGTAGCCCAGCACGATAACAACGAAGAATTGTAGGGAACCACCAGAAAGGGATTGTCCGTTTTAACCTTCCAGGGCCGAGACCGGGTTTTCATAAAGCAGCATGGCGTTAACTGCTGAAAGCTCAACACCATGAGAGCATTTCGTTTGTCCGCCTTGAAAAATACCGGGAGCGCTAAGCAAAGTTGGACCGGAGTTATACCTGGGGATACTTCCTAAGCAACTCAAACGGCTTCATCAGCAGGTCAACATATTGCGCCCGCTGATAAGCATAAGGATCTTTCATGTTTGCTTTGGATAATTTGCCGCGGAAGTCATCCAACCCGGCATACCCCTTATCGTCCATCCATGCCGAAAGTTCTTTGAGCATCCTTGCCAGGTGAGAAACCTTGTGCTTGTACACAGCACTGACTACCTGTACGCAATCGGCACCTGCAAGAATCAGCCTTGCCATGTCATCACCGCTAAAAATGCCCGTATTGCTGCAAATGCTCCCCTTGACCTCTTTGTACAACAGACCGGCAAAACGTAAGGGCAAACGATAATCATTCGGCTGGCTCAAATTGAACGGAAAGTGATGATCTTGCTTGCCAGGATCAATGTCCGGCTGAAACATTCTGTTGAACAATACGAATGCGGCAACACCCTCCTCATCCAAACGGCGGATCAGCTGCAAAGGATTGGAGTAGAAAGGGCTCATCTTGACACTGACCGGGATATCCACTTTTGCCATGACATCTTTGATGATCTTTAACTGTTCCTTTTCCAGATCACAGGAAGATGTTTCAAAGCTTGCGGGGTTGGCATAAAAGTTCAGCTCAAGTGCATCCACACCGGTTTTTTCCATCTCCGCGGCATACTCCACCCATGTTTCCGCATTCACACAATTAAGGCTCCCGATGACTGGTATGTCCAGCGCTTTTTTCAACGCAGCCAGCTTTTCCAAATGCTCTTCAGGCCCCGCATGCCTGATGCCGGGAAAAAGGCTGATCATCTCAGCATGGCGCTCTGCATATTCATTCAGTTCTTCCTCCATTTGAAGGCTTTCCAGATTGATCTGCTCTTCAAATAAGGATTTAAAAACGATGGCAGATGCACCGGCTTCCTCCATTTTCCTGACCACATCCGTCTCCATGCTGAGGTTGCACGCACCGACTATCAGAGGGTTCTTCAGCGTCAAACCCATGTATTTTGTTGATAAATTTGCCATATTAAGCCTCCTTTTCGTTTATGATTTCAAGCGATAAATGTAAATATATATTCTGTTTTGTGCAACTTTTTTTGTGCGGGGATAAGCCTTGCGCTTAATGTAAAAACATTTGGCCCTGTAACCCATTAATGATTAGCCGGGCGAAAATGTTTGATTGATGCCATGATTTTTTTTATTCCAGTTGTTTTTATTATCTTTATTTTTTGTTAATCATTGGATGTCAAACCATCAATTTGTAGAAAATACAATTTAGCCATGTTTAAGCATGACCGCCGTCGTTTTTTACGCACAATGGCTGCATTGCCTGCTGCCGCCATGGCTGACAGCCTGTTGTTGAAAGGGGTTTTTTTCAATACCATAACCGCTGCAAATCATCGTACGATGGATACACACCGATCATCATACACACCCGGGTACATCAGACTGCATCATACCGGGGAGCTAAAGGCCCGGGGACAGGTTCTTAGGGAGAGGATGCGTCATTGCGACCTATGTCCTCGCGAATGTGAAACGGACCGGTTGAGGGGGCAGCGGGGCGACTGCAATGCCAATGGCGATCTGGAGGTGTCATCTGCCAGTGCACATTTTGGCGAAGAGGAGGAGTTGGTTGGGAGAAACGGTTCCGGCACCATATTTTTCACCAATTGCTCGATGCTTTGTGTTTTTTGCATCAATTATGAGATCAGCCAGCTTGGCCATGGGCGGAAATACAACACACGCCAGCTGGCAGACATGATGTTGATGCTGCAACGCCGTGGGTGCCATAACATCAATATAGTGACACCCTCACATTATATCCCACACATCCTCCTTGCATTGGACCAGGCCGTACCTGACGGTCTGAACATCCCCTTGGTCTACAATACCAGTGGATGGGAAAAAGTAGAAGTCCTGGAGTTCCTGGATGGGGTCGTGGACATTTATCTGGCAGACTTCAAGTACGCCGATCCGGATGCTGCCGACAAATATTCGCCGGGAGCAGTTTGCTATCCGGAAGTGGCACAGAGAGCCATGCTTGAAATGCACCGGCAGGTGGGCGTGGCCCATGCCGATGCTGACACGCGATTGATGAACCGGGGACTGATGATCCGTCACCTTGTGATGCCCCAAAACGTGGCCAGAAGCGACAGGGTCGTACGCTGGATCGCCAACAACCTGCCCAAAGAGACCTACCTCAACATCATGTCACAGTATACGCCCATGTTCAAAGCCTTCGACCATCCGGAAATTGCCAGGCGCATCACACGTTCGGAGTACAGCAACGTTGTCACCATTGCCCGGAGTGCCGGATTAACAAATCTAAGGCTGCAGATGCAATAACCATGAACCGACAAAGGGGTCCCCAAAATCCGGGACAAACCGCCTGACTACTGAAAAAACCTTCCAAAATGACGCAGGAGGCATCGCACGTGCGACGCCTCCTGCAACTTTCTGCTACCAAAATGAAAACAACATTAACCGGAAAACAAACCATCGAAACCCGCAGAAAGCCAAAAAGATTCCGAAATGCAATGTACGTTCATCAATATTTCATTCACAGGCAATAATGGTCGGTGCCTCCTACCACCTTCCCCTTCGATAAAACGGCATTGGGTTATGATAGCCTCCAAAGGGAGATTGGTGGAAATTCACCGGGGCATAGGGATCAAAACCCTTTGAAAACCCAACCTCGGCGCCAAATCGAACATTTTCTGAAACCTTGTAATCAAGACCAAGCATCATCCCCCTGGGATTTTGTTGGAAGCCTTGTTGGTTGAAGGGCGTATCCTGCAAGTCATAATTTGTCCGCTCAACCCAGGTGCCGCCGGTCAGGCTCAGGCGAGGGCTTACCTGATAAGTGCCAAAAGCATACACAGTGGTGGAAAAAAAGTGCCCCCCCGTGCCGGGAAGTATTTGTTCACCACCGGCCATAGGCTGATCCAGGAGCAACATCCCCTGCATGGTACCTGAGCGCGCAGAGGTAAAGATGGTTCCAATGTTCAGCTGGAGGTCATTGCTTACATCCCAGTTAAGACGTGGTGCAATGGTGTTTGTGAACATGTTGCCCGCAGGTCCGGCCGTCATGAAGCGGCTGCCAATGTCAAGGGAGAGATATGGCGTTGCCGGGAAAACAGGGGCCCTGTCCTGGAACAAGCCCTCAGCACCATCCTGCGCAGCAAGCGGTGAACCGCACATTACCGTGAGTGCGAGCAAAATGCCTGTAAAGATGTGCCTTGATTTCATCGTCACCATTTTAACCTAACAAAAATAATAAAAAAACAAAACCTGTCCAAACACAACAACATAAATCTTTGCAGAATCGGTAATCCCGTTACCCTGCAACAGCAACAGGTCTTCTGCCGCAATTCAGGACAGCCCAAATACTTTTCCTTTTTTGACTTTAACCCTGTCGTCAACAGCTTTGTTTTGAATCTGTTTATTGATTATATTTACAGTGTTACCCAGATGAATTTGACAAACACCAGGTAAACCATGAAAAAGAAATACGAATACGGGCTGGTGCTCAGCGGTGGCGGCACCCGTGGATTTGCTCACCTTGGTGCCATCAAGGCACTGGAAGAAAATGGGATCAGGCCAGATATCATATCAGGCGTAAGTGCCGGGGGGATCGTCGGGGCTTTGTACGCCGATGGCCAGGATGCTGAAGCAGCATTAAAGGCGCTCATCACCAAGAACCTGCTGGGCTTCTTAAAGCTGATGATCCCCAAAAAGGGCTTGCTGAAGATGACAGGTTTTGAAAAAACCCTGAGAAAAACGCTGAAGGCCAAACGATTTGAAGACCTGAAGATCCCACTGATCCTTCATGCGGTAAATATCAACACCGTCGAATATACACGTTTTGACAAAGGCGACCTCATCCAGGCCATCAAAGCGTCCTCTTCCATTCCTGTTGTGTTTCCCCCGGTTGATATCGATGGCCACCAATACCTTGACGGTGGCATTGTTAACAATTTTCCTGTAGAGCCCCTTGTAGATCAATGCAAAACCATCATTGGCATCAACGTAAACCCTCTTGGCCCGGAATATAATATCAGCAACCTGAAAACCATTGCCATTCGCTCCTTCCACCTTTCAATGCGCAACCATGCCGAAAGCCGCAAAGAAGAGTGCGATATTTACGTCGAACCCGAAGGGGTGCAGAAATACGGTATCCTTGACCTGGCCAATGCCAGAGAGGTTTTTGACCTGGGTTATAAAAAGGCCCTCGAGGTGCTTCAAAAAAAATAACCGGTGCTTTTCCAATGGTTTCAATCTCTTTCTAATGGTTTTTCTTTACGGCTCAAAGTATTGCCGGGGGATGAAACCAAAGTTTTTTACCTTTGTTCTTTCTCAGAAGCACAAAGACCATGGCAACGCAATCATTGAAAATTTACGACTCACTGACGAGGAGGAAGGGGGCATTCACTCCCCTGGGTCCGCCTTTTGTAGGCCTGTATGTGTGCGGCCCCACGGTTTATGGTGATGCCCATCTTGGGCATGCCCGGCCGGCGGTGACCTTTGACATGGTTTTCAGGTATCTGAAACATCTTGGATACAAGGTACGCTATGTTCGGAACATCACTGATGTCGGTCATTTGGAAAGTGACGCAGACCACGGGGAGGACAAGATCGCGAAACAGGCAAGGATAGCGCAACTGGAGCCCATGGAGGTGGTACAATACTATTCGGACCGCTATCATGAGGACATGGAGAAGATGAACGTACTAAAGCCCAGCATAGAGCCCAGGGCTTCCGGGCATATCATCGAACAGATTGAAATGGTCAAAGCCATCCTGGATGCGGGTTTTGCTTATAGTGTGAACGGCTCGGTATATTTCGACGTTCAGGGCTACAACGAAGCGTACCAGTACGGAAAGCTTAGTGGCCGTGCCATCGAAGACATGATAGCCGGCAACAGGGAGCTGGAAGGACAGGCAGAGAAGCGGCATCCGGCCGATTTCGCTTTATGGAAGAAAGCATCGCCCGGACATATCATGCGATGGCCTTCGCCCTGGGGTGAAGGCTTCCCCGGATGGCACCTGGAGTGCTCTGCCATGAGTGCCAAGTACCTGGGCGACGAATTTGACATCCACGGTGGCGGGATGGACCTTCTGTTCCCGCACCATGAATGTGAGATCGCACAGTCTAATGCCGCTTTTGGCAAAGATGCAGTCCGCTGGTGGATGCACAACAACATGATCACCATCAACGGGCAGAAGATGGGTAAATCGCTGGGCAACTTCATCACTTTACGTGAATTTTTCACAGGCAGCCACAAAGGGCTAAACAGGGCGTACAGTCCCATGACCATACGCTTTTTCATCTTGCAGGCACACTACAGAAGCACCCTTGATTTCAGCAATGAGGCATTGGAAGCGGCAGAGAGGGGCCTGAAACGTTTGTTGCAGGGCATGGAGACCTTAGACAACCTGAAGGCTTCCGCAACCTCTTCGGCCGACCTGACGGCATTGCCTGATAAATGCCAGGAGGCAATGAATGACGACTTCAACAGCCCCATTGCCATCGCCCACCTCTTCGATGCCGTAAAGGTCATCAATGCTGTCAAAGACAGTCAGGAAACATTAAGTGCCCCTGACCTTGACATGCTGCGCGGCTGTTTCAGGGAGTTCGTGGTGAACATCTTCGGTTTGTCACAGGAAAAAGAGTCAGGCAACCAAAAAAATAAAGAGATCATCAACGGCCTGATGGACCTCCTCCTGGATCTGCGGCAAGAAGCGCGCCGGCGCAAGGACTGGGTCACTGCGGACAAGCTTCGTGACGCGCTCGAAAGACTCAACATCACCGTAAAAGACGGAAAAGAAGGGGCGACATGGGAGTTATAAATACTCCAGGATCCTTCCGGAATAATGCAACAGCGATATCTCTGCCAACTTGGCGTGGTACTGGATAGAAACAAGCCGCTCCTCTGCTTCCAGGAGGTTTTTTTGCACCTCCCTCAGTTCTATCCCTGACAGGTCACCCAGCCGGTAACGTTCCATGGCGATGGCAAGGGTCTCATAGGCCACTGAGAGATTTTGTGACTCCATTTCCACCAGGCGAAGGTTGTTAAGGTATATGTTATAGGTGGTGATCAGATCGGCCATCAGGCTGTTTTCAATATCTTCATAACGAAGCCGGCTGTTTTCTACCCCAATGGTTGCATTATTTACCCTGCGGCGTTGGTTGAGCCCGTCGAACAAGTTGAGCCCTACGGTGATCCCATAATTCATCCCGTAGGTTTGCTGGTCACTGAAGGACCCCGACTGAAAGGTGTTGTGCGAAAAAGCATAGGCCGTACTGAGACTCACGTATGGATAAGCCTGGGATCGGGCAATTTTTTTATCCTGCCGCGAAAGGGTTTTGTCCCTGGCGGCCATTTGTATTGCCGTATTGTTTTTTCTGACCGATGCTTCCAGCGTGGAGAAGATGAGAATGTCGTTGAGCGGTATAATGGTATCTGCAGGCTGAAGGTTAAACCGAAGATCCTCCATGGCCATCAATTCATTTAACCTCACACGCGACGCCCTTACCACCTCCTCCTGCCTTGTCATACGCGAGCTGTCGGCATTGAGGAACACCTCTGCCTGCAACAGCTGCAACTTAGAACCCGAACCGATCAGAAAACGCTCTTCATCGATACGCATCCTTTCCCTCGACAGATCCACTGCAAACTTCAGGTTGGTCAGCAAACGCTGTTGTTGAATCAGGTTATAGTATTCGGCTGTAATGGTCGCTACAAGATTTTCAATGGCCATTTGGGTGTTCAGTTCACCCATCTCCTTCAAAACAGCCAGTCTGTCATAACTGGTCTGAACACGGAACCCGTCGAAGACGGTCCAGCCAAGGCCCATGTTCACATTGGCCACCGTATTGTGGATATTGCGCAGGGAGGTCCCATGGCCCTCAAAATCAGTACGGTCAGTGTTCTGGTACGTGCCGGCATACTGTGTGCGCAAGTCGACAGAAGGAAAAAACCCGGCATTGCCCAGGCTGAAATTGTTGGTTGAGACTTGTTCATTGTTTCTTGCCATCCGGATGGAGTAATTGTTTTCCAGCCCGATGGCGATCACATCCTGCAGGCTCAGCTGCTGCTGGGCATGCAGCCCTGTGAGAGTTAAAAGAAATGCGAGAATGTGTAGTGGAAGCTGTTTCATAATCATTACCGGTATGTCTTGTTATCGGCTTATAAATTGTGGTTGCAAGTTGCAGTTTTTTATGTTCGGGAATGCTTCCCACATTTAAGGGGCATGGGGTTCAGGGTGCCCGGTTTTCACAGTCCGGTCGATGAGCCAACGATGATAAAACACATTGCCCTGTTTCGGTGAGATCATTCTGATTCTTTGATGTTTGCTGATTCTGTTGAAATATATGAATAAACGGCCGGTACTACAAAGAGGGTGAGGAAGGTGGACAGTGCGAGGCCACCGATCACTGCCACACCCATTGCCATCCTTCCTTCGGCGCCTTCGCCGAATCCAAGCGTCAGGGGCATTACTCCCAGCATGGTCGACAGGCTTGTCATCAGGATTGGGCGAAAGCGTGCGGCAGCGGCGTATTTAATGGCTTCCATCTTCTGCATGCCGGCTTGTTTGCGCTGATTGGCGAACTCCACCATGAGGATGCCATTTTTTGACACCAGGCCGATCAACATGATGATGCCTATCTGGCTGAAAATATTCATGGTAATGCCAAAGTACCACATGAACACCAGGGCACCTGTGATGGCCAGGGGCACCGTCATCATCACAATGAACGGGTCTTTGAAGCTTTCAAACTGTGCAGAGAGCACCAGGAAGATCAGGATGATGGCCAGCACAAACGCAAAGACCAGGCTGGAGGAGCTCTCTTCGTAGTCTTTGGAGTCACCGGCCAATGCCGTCCTGAAGGTCTCATCCAGCACCTCGTCAGCGATTTTATGCATTTCGTCAATGCCCTCGCTAATTGTCCTTCCCGGGGCCAGGTTGGCGGAAACCGTTGCAGAAACAAAGCGGTTGTAACGGTAAAGTTGGGGTGGTGCGGTGTGTTCGTGCAAAGAGACCAGGTTGTCCAGCTGAATCATGTCACCATGGTTGTTGCGGACATAAAGAGACCTCAGGTCAAGTGGCGTGTTTCTGTTTTCCCGGCTCAGCTCACCGAGCACCTGGTATTGTTTCCCGTGCATGAAAAAATAGCCGAAGCGCTGTCCGCTAAGTGCCAGCTGGAGGGTCTGGCCGATATTGTGTGTGGATACCCCCATGGCATTGGCTTTGTCGCGGTCGATATGTATTTGCATTTCCGGCAGGTTGAATCGCAGGTTGACATCGGCCATCTGCAATACCGGGTTGTCATTGGCCCGCTCCATGAATGCGGGCAATACGTCCCTGAGCCGGTCAATACTTTGGGCTTGCAGTACATATTGCACAGGCCTTCCCGACCGGCGGCCACCGAAGGTCGACTGCTGGTTCACAAAGGCTATCGCCCGCGTTTTGTCGCGCAAGGCAACCGAGAGCCTGTCAGCGATCTCCTGCTGTGAGGCATCACGCTCGCGGGGTTTCTTCAACATCACACGTACATTCGACCACCCGCCAAACACCATGGAAGAAATGGCTTCCCGCTCCGGGACCAGCTCTTCAGCAAGCAGGGCTATCTCGTCAATATAATCGCGCATGAATTCATAAGTGGTGCCTTCAGGGGCACGGGCATTGATGGTGAGCATCGACCTGTCTTCCAGTGGCGCCATCTCACCCGGAATATTGCTGTATAACAACACCACCAGTCCGGCAGCAGCAAACAGGATGACAAAGGCCATCCACCGGCGTGAGAGAAAACGGTCCAGGGCATTTGTGTATGTAAGGTTCAATGATTTAAAAAACCCTTCTGTATGAGTATAAAACCGTCCTTTTCTGACCCGCTGCTTCAATATCTTGGTAGAGATCATTGGGGTGAAGCTCAGTGCCACAAAAGAAGAGATCAGCACAGCGCCGGCGATCACAATGCTGAATTCCCTGAACAGCCGCCCTGTCATTCCTTCAAGGAAAACGATGGGGAAAAATACCGCTACCAGGGTAATGGTTGTGGCGATGATGGCAAAGAATATCTCCCTGGAGCCGGCAAGCCCGGCCTCGATGGGTTTCATCCCCTGTTCTATTTTCACGTAGATATTCTCCATCATCACAATGGCGTCATCCACCACCAGTCCGATGGCCAGCACAACGGCAAGCAGGGTGAGCACATTGATGGAAAATCCTGCAGCATACATAATGAAGAAGGAGCCGATCAGTGACACCGGGATCACAAGCACAGGGATGATGGTGGTACGCCAGTCGCGCAGGAACAGGAAAATGATGATCACCACCAGGGTGAAGGCAATAAAGATCGTATTGCGCACTTCATTGATGGATGAACGGATAAACTCGGTATTGTCAAACCCGATATTGATTGTGACATCGTCCGGGAGGTCTCTTTCGATCATGGCCAGCCTGCGATACACTTCATCGGTGATATCAATATGGTTGGACCCCGGCTGCGGGACGATGGCATTGCCCACGAGTGGCACCCCGTCGCGTCGCACGATCCCCCGGAGGTTTTCTGGTCCGAGCTCTGCACGGCCAATGTCCCGGAGCCGTACCACACGACCATTGTCTTCACTGATGATCATGTTGTTGAATTCGTCAGGGGTAGACATTAACCCAAGGGTGCGGATGGTCAGTTCCACCGTATTGCCCTCAATGCTTCCTGACGGGAATTCCACATTCTCTCTCTGCAGTGCATTCCTGACGTCGAGTGGTGTGAGGCTGTAACCGGCCATCTTTGAAGGATCAAGCCACAAGCGCATGGCATATCGTTTCTGGCCCCAGATATGGATGCCGCTGACGCCCGGGATCGTCTGCAACTGTTCGCGCAGTGTCAGTTCCGCTATTTCTGACAACTCCAGCAGGTTCCGGGTTTCACTCTCCACGGTAACGAACATGATGGGGCTGGCATCGGCATCTGCCTTGGAAACAATGGGTGGATCGACATCCCTGGGCAACATACGCTGTGCCTGCGCTACCTTGTCACGCACATCATTGGCAGCGGCTTCCATGTCAACACTCAACTCAAACTCGACAGTAATGTTGCTCCTCCCCTGCCGGCTCACGCTGGTAAGGGTCCGTATTCCCGGAACAGAGTTGATGGCCTGCTCCAGGGGCTCTGTGATCTGCGTCTCTATCACATCGGAGTTGGCGCCGGGATAAGAGGTGCGGACAGAAATGATGGGGGGGTCGACGCTGGGAAACTCTCTCACGCCAAGATAAGTCATCCCAATCAGTCCAAACAAAAGAATGATTATGGTGAAGACGGAGGCGAGCACTGGCCGCTTTATGCTTAATGATGATAGGCTCATTGTCTGGTCATATAATATTTTGTTTGCGCTTTTTTATGAAAGTGGTTCACAGGACAGGCTCGCGTACCTGCCAGGATCGCCATTTGGGTTTGGCGAATCATCACTCATCGTTCATGTTATTCAACACCACGGGCAGGCCTTGCCGGAGTTGAAGCACGCCGGTCGTAAGCAATGTGTCACCGAAGGTCAGTCCGTCGAGAATCTGCACCTTGTCTTCGGTCCGGATGCCTGTCCTCACATAGATGGGCTGTGCCTGTCCGGAGCGGTAAACAAACACCCTGTCGCCTTCCATTTCGGGGATCAGTGCTTCTGAGGGGATGGCGATGGCATCCACCGTTTCGGAAAGCTGCATGGCGATGGAAACGAACCGCCCCGGTTTAAGCTCCTCATCCACATTTTCATACAATGCACGCACCCGGATGGTACGTGTCCTTTCGTCTACTTCAGGGTTGACGGCATACACCTCTGCATCCATGGCATTGAGCACCCCGTCAACACGGAAAGAAATGGGAAAGCCGGGCGTTATCTCGCCGGCATAGCGTTCGGGGACACTAAACTCCAGCTTCAGAGGACTCAGTTTGATCAGCCGGGCAAGGCGTGTGTTGGGCGATGCATAGCTCCCTTCACTCAGGTAGCGCAACCCGACGATACCGTCAAAAGGTGCACGGACTTCTGTTTCAGCAATGCGGGCCTCAAGCAGTTCAATGTCGGCATCCAGTGTCTCAAGCTCCGTAACCGCCTGATCATATGCTTCCTGGCTTATGGCATCCCGTTCCAGCAAGCTGCGCTGGCGAAACTCCCGCTCCACCAAAAGCCTGCGCTGGGCCTGCAGCTTTTGAAGCTGTGCCTGCAGGTGCCTGTCATTCATCTTTGCCAGCAAATCCCCCTCCTGTACATGAGACCCTTCCTGAAAATAAATTCCCACCACCTTGCCACTGGTCTCAAACGCCAGATCCACTTCCTCATCAGGAAGCAGGGTGCCGGTACTCCTCACTTCATCCCGGATAGACTCGGGCAACAGAACATGTCCACTGACACTCAGCGAAGGCCGCTGCCGGGGCTGAAAGGAAGTTTCATCAGAAGATGACCCCTGTAACAAAGGCCTGACCTTAGGATAGGCGATCACCCCGACCAATAAGGCCAGAATGGCAAGATTCACGAAAAAACGAACGTTCTTGTTCATTGAAAAAAGCTATGATGTACAACAAATGGTTTTGTGTTTATGATAAAACAGGGTCCACTTTGCATTTTTGAGGATCTCAAAATGGCCGACCGAAAAAGGACCCGATCCGGCATCATAAAAAATTTTTCCTGCAGCCGCGCGCATTATTGAATAAAAAACGTATGCATGTTGGACTGAAACAAGGAGCACAAGTTTAACGCACCAAACGAAACAATACAAAAATAATCCAAATACATAAACACAATTTTTTACAAATTGTTTTCTTTCCTTGAGATACAATATATTTGTTTTTATAACCATCATTTTGTTTATTTGCAAATTTTCCGTGCCCAACAATTAGAGGTTCTGGATCATTATCCGTTACGAAGTGCAGATAAAAGAAAAGCTAACCATCCCCAACTTACTGTCATTTTACCGGTTACTGGCCTTTCCGGTAATATTGTTCCTTGCCCTGGCAGGCCATAAACAAGCTTTTGCGGTGTTGATCATCATCAACCTTGTAACCGATGTGCTCGACGGAATGATTGCCAGGTTGATGAAGCAACAGTCAGAGTTCGGTGCCCGGTTGGATTCCATTGCCGACATGGGAACCTATTTCCTTGTTTTTCTTGGCATCTGGTTTTTCAAAAGGGCCGACTTTGCCCCGCATGTGGTGAGCTTCTCTGTTTTTATCGGCCTGCTTATCGGTGCACTGGTACTGTCACTCATAAGGTTTGGCAGGTTTCCAAGCCTTCACCTTTATTCGTGGAAGATCGGCGGATACATCCAGGGTACTTTCTTTTTTACCTTATTCGCATTCGGCTTTTTTACCCCCTTCTATTATGTCATGGTCATCTGGGGGATATTGGCTTTTCTGGAACACATCATTATACAGCTCATCATTCCCAAAATGCGGTCGAATGTCAAAGGCCTTTACTGGGTACTGAAAGGTGATTGAGGCACAGGGGGCGGATCAGGCATCTCCCGCTACATCAAAACACCATCATCAACAGCCGGCAGGAAACATCATGGAACAAACCCTTTACCTAATCATACTTGGCTATTTCATTCTCGGTGGCTTAGCCTTTGCCCTGATCAGCAAGGGCAAAAGCAAAGAAAAGAAGAGCGAGACCCTTGCAAAATACCTGACCTATTTTGTGATCATCCACGTCCTCTTTGCAAGCATTTATTTCGGTCCGCCGTATTTCTCATTTCTGGCGATATTGATTGTCATTGTGGGTTATTATGAGCTGATAAAGGTCAACCGGCAAAAAGGCCCTCATCCCAGGCAACATTTTTTCCCTGTTTCATTCATTGTATATACTTTGCTGGCAATACCTTTTCTGCTTTTCAGTTTTTCGGACCAGGGGCCTTTGTATTTCGTTTTTGTGGTGGTCACTGTCTTTGATGCATTCAGCCAGATATGCGGCCAGTTGCTGGGTGGCAGCAGGTTGATCCCTTCTGTCAGTCCGCGCAAGACGATCGCCGGATTGGCCGGGGGTGTGGTCATTGCGCTTATTACGGCGGGCTTTGTCAGGGAGTTGGTCAATGCCGGATGGGGGTCTGCCTTGGTTATTTCAGGAATCATCGTTATCTTTGCATTATCGGGGGACCTTTTGGCATCTTACTACAAGAGGCAGTTCGTCGTGAAGGACTTCGGCAGCTTATTGCCCGGACACGGGGGTTTCCTTGACCGGTTTGACAGTCTGATACCCGGAGGCGCTGCCATGTATATCTTAAACAGCATTGTAACATGAGCCAGGAGTTTTTCTTTACAATCCTTTACACCATTGCTTTTGTGGCCATCCTCGCCACCGGCGAGATACTCCATTCCATTCTCAGGGTAAAAACAGAGTACACCAGGAAATTCGCCCACAGCAGTGCATCTTTGCTGTCCCTTACCTTCCCCTTGATTTATGATTCCTATGAATATGTGTTGGTCATGGGCATCATTTTCTTCGTGGTGCTGGCTGTAGCCGAGCACCGCCATTTGCTGCGGTCAATCAACGACATATCCAGAAAGTCATACGGCGGGATACTGCTGCCGGTGGCCATCGCAGGTGCCTTTGTTGTATCGGTGTGGCTCAATGATGCCAAACTGTTCATCATCCCCATCCTCATCCTCGGTGTGAGTGACTCCCTTGCAGGGATTACAGGGGTGTTCTTTGGCAAAAAATTACGCAAGATCATGGTCTATAAGCTGCAATTGAACAAGACCTATCTGGGCAGCACTGTATTTTTTTGTACCTCCCTTGTGATTTCCATTTATACGCTTCACTGGTTTTTAGGCAATTACGACACCAGGACCATCATGGCGGCCATATCCGTGGCTGCCGGGGCTGCCCTGGTGGAAGCATTCAGTGCAAAAGGGCTGGACAACTTCACTGTTCCGCTTACCACCCTGCTCATTTTGACGATGTTTTAACAAAGGACCGTTCAATATGGATGCAATACGGCTGGCAGGGACTCAACCGGAAGAACATGTTGCCTTGTTCGACTGTCGCAGACTCCGGGTTTTGTCGTTCGTATCCCTGGCCCTGAACACGATGAAACAATATACATTCTGTCCCGTTCAATCCCATCAGCTGAACAATCAATGAACAACAAATTGAATAATAATGCATATATCTGGCAGGTTCCGAAAAAAGCACCAATTAACCGATGATTTGTTCACCTCTGACGGCAGGCTTCTTTTCTCCGACTTTCCGGCGATTCGCCGTTTTGTATACCGGTTAAACAGTGGTGCCCAACCCAACGAACAGATATATCCCGGTGAAATGCGGGCCTCTGCTTTGCTGCAGGACATATACGAGCATATGCTTCGAGCCTATGAACAAACGATTCAAAGAGATGTGTTCTCTGAGGCCAGGGTCTTCGTGGGAGAAAAGCTTGGTGCCAGCCGCCTTTATTCTTTGGCAGAGGATCTCACCACAACATTTCCGCCGGCTAACGTCTTTTCAGGCAAGCTGAGTGCCGGGCAGTACCTTGCCGAAACCACCCAGGGCCGTTCACACCTTGAAAGGGCCATAGAGAAAGCGATGCTTCTGTCATTGGCCAACGAAAACCCGGCCAACAAAAACCTGAAAAAGCTTTTCAACAAACGGCTCCTCAGGGATCCGGGACGTTTCGACCTCCTGGTCGACGCACTGGAGGGGTTTTATGATACGCTTCCGCCGTTTGGCAGGGAGAATAAGGACATGCTCTCCTTGTTAAGGATGCCGTTCCGAACATCGCCCGATGACCTCAATGCCCAGCTTGACTATGTTATGGCCCACTGGAAGGAGTTCCTTCCTGAGGCGTTGATTTTACAGATACTGCAGGGGAAGGATCTGATGAAGGAAGACCTGATGATGGGTGCACAGCCGGGCGGGGGCCCGTTTCCGACTGTTGTTCCTGCATACCGTAACAAAGGGCAACGTACCGAAATGCGTCTTGGCAAGTCGGGCTACGATGCAGCAAAATCAGCGTTTGATGATTATGAGGAAACCGAACGTTTCACCCCCGACACCCATTGGATGCCACAGGTGGTGCTGATCGCGAAAAATGCCTATGTATGGTTGGATCAGCTGTCGACAAAATACCAGCGCGACATAAGCCGTCTCGACCAGATCCCTGATGAAGCGCTGGATCAGCTGGCCAGGTGGCACTTCAACGGATTGTGGCTTATCGGCATCTGGGAGAGAAGCAAGGCCTCAAAGAAGATCAAACACCTGATGGGGAACCGGGATGCCATCTCATCGGCTTATGCCCTTTTTGATTATGAGGTTGCCGATGACCTGGGTGGTGAACAGGCCTACCGGAACCTCAATGAAAGGGCCCGTCAAAGAGGGCTTCGCCTGGCAAGCGACATGGTGCCCAACCACACCGGCATCTATTCAAAATGGATGATCGAACATCCGGATTATTTTATCCAGTCCAAAACACCACCTTTTCCGGGGTATTCATTCACCGGAGAGAACCTGTCCGACCACCCCCACATTGAGCTCCGCATCGAAGACGGCTATTACAATAAAACCGATGCCGCCGTGGTGTTACAGCGAATCGACAGGCAAACAGACGACATCCGGTATATCTATCACGGCAACGACGGCACCATGATGCCCTGGAACGACACCGCACAGCTCGATATGATCAAGGCAGAAGTCAGGGAGGCAGTGATGCGGAAGATCTTTGATGTGGCAGGTAAATTTTCCATCATCCGGTTTGATGCCGCCATGACACTGGCGAAGAAACATTTCGCCAGGTTATGGTACCCCCGTCCGGGAACCGGTGGCGACATCCCCTCAAGGGCGGAACATGCAATGACAAAAGAAGCTTTTGACGCATTGTTCCCGGTGGAGTTCTGGCGCGAAACCGTGGACCGTATCAACCGTGACCTGCCTGAGACACTTCTTCTGGCGGAGGCATTCTGGTTCATGGAGGGCTACTTTGTAAGGACTTTGGGGATGCACAGAGTCTATAATTCAGCCTTCATGCACATGCTGAAGAACGAAGAAAATGAAAAATACAGAGACCTGATTACCAACACCTTGGAGTTTGAGCCGGAGATATTGAAACGCTACGTCAACTTCATGAGCAACCCTGACGAACAAACGGCCATCAGGCAGTTCGGCACAGGCGACAAATATTTCGGCATATGTGTTTTGATGAACACCCTGCCCGGCCTCCCCATGTTTGCCCACGGCCAGATCGAAGGCTTTACTGAAAAATACGGGATGGAATACCAGCGGGCCTATTATCATGAAAAGCCAAACCAGTGGCTTATAGAAAAGCATGAAAGGGAGATCTTTCCGCTTGCGGGAAAACGATACCTCTTCAGCGAGGTGAAGCATTTCCATCTCTACGACTATATCGATCATGAGGGCCGCATCAATGAGAACGTCTTTGCTTATACCAACCGTTACGGCGATGAAAAAGCCCTCATCCTGTTCAACAACAAATATGAGATTGCCAGCGGGAGGATCCACAAGGGGGCACCCAGACTGTCGGGCAGCGGACAAAATAAAAAACTGATCGCCGTCTCACTGGCAGAGGCACTTGACATGAAAGATGCAGGGGATGTCTTCTATCACGCCTGTGAACAAATTTCCGGACAGGAGTTTCTTTTCCGTGGGAAAGATATTCATGAGGGAGGCCTTCATTGGGTATTGCAGGGGTTTGAATACCGGGTCTTTTTGTCCTTCAGGGAGTTAAAGGATAGCGACGGAAGCCTGGGCTCATTGTATGGCACACTGCAGGGTCAGGGGATGCACAACCTGGAAGAATCACTGGCGCTACAAAAGCTGGGTCACCTGCATCGTGCTTTTGAGCAAGTATTTGATCACAATGCCATACATGGGTTGATTGAAAAAGAGATCAGGGCCGGCAAACATGAAGCACAAACAAACGGCAGAAAACAGTTGTGCAACAATTTCCGCGAGTTTGCCAGCATGGCCTGCACGGCACTCGGCATACCGGACACATCAACAAGGCTTGGTGAAATTTTTTCTGACAACCTGGACAGCATTGCGAGGGCCATGCAATTCCTGAACAGTTCATCCGGCGGGGGTACATCAATGTTTTCAGGCACAGCTTATCAGTCGACCGAAGAGATGATGGTCCTTTCCAGCACCAATAGCTACCGCGAAAACACCATCCTGCTCATTGCACACTTTGTTTTACAGTCAGTAAAAGAGATGGGGCCGGCAAATGATGGAACGGATCCGGCAGAAAAACTCCTGCTTGACTGGCCACTGACAACGGTGTTGAAACAAACCGGACGCAGCAATACAGATATTTCAAACGACAAGGAGTTGATAAAAATACTGTCGAAATACGGGTCAGATGCCCTCGATTTCACATACAAAACCCTTGTTAAAGATATGTCTGACGACTCTTCTGTAAGACAATATCTTGGTGTAAACCAGCACGAAGGCACCTGGTATTACAGCAAAGAACAGTTTCAAAGTTTGACCAGGTGGCTGTTCTCCATCGCCAACCTGTCCTTGTTCAGGAAAAAAACAAAACCGGTGGTCAGCAAGCGTGCATTGCCGGGGGCAGTAAAACGAGCTGTCCGCTCGCTCCTGGAGATAACCGAACTTTCTGACCAGGCTGGTTACCGGTTGCAAAAGCTCTCTGATAGCGTGGGGATCAAAGACAATGATTCATGATAACATCCGCTCCCTGGTCCCAGACCGTCACGACAGGTTGATATGCCAGGTTTGGCCTGTTAAATTGGTTCGGTCAGGTCAAAGTCGGCCTGGAAGACAATGTCACCATCGTACAGCAACCTGTAGGAGAAGGTGGTCATCTCTTCATCCATAACGATCTGCCATTCACGGCCATATTCCCCTTCGAGCAATTCTCTTGAATAATCGTCTTTGGGGAAATACTGTTCATGTGCTGTCCCCTTGCCATCAGCATAGCCGCCATAGAGGGTCTGTGCTTCAGGCGTACCGTCAGGATACCTGTGGTCGTGGCGAAAACGAAGCCTGCCGTCTTCCACAAGGAACATCCATGTCCGGGATGTGTCATCTGACAGGTGAAAAGGGATATGCACCTCTTCTTCCTCGCATACAGTTACGTGCATAACGAAATCCAAATGTGCCCAGCTGTCGCGTCCATCGGCCATATAGGTCTCTTCTCCCCTGAATGACTGCCCGCACAAACTGGCCAGGTTGTCCATAAACCCACGTTCTTCCTGAGTCAACTGCTTTTCATCGCGGGTTTCCCGCGGCGCCTGCCCGCATCCCAACAAAAAAAACGCGGCGGTTAAACCAATAAAAAAAATTCTGTACATGATGGTGTGTCTTTTGTTAATGAATGATTCGACATGCGAATTTACCATTTTTTTGTTTTTATCCTGTAACATTTCTTCTGCCGTTGTCGTCATACAACCATCCAAAAAAAACTAGCGTTGACATGACAGACACTAGATGCTGGGCAACATAAAAGCCGACAGTTAAAAACAATCAATAACAACAAGTCATTTAAAACAAAAGCAATGGAAACAACAAAAACAATCAGATGGCCCTTTGCAATGTTCATATTTCTGCTTGGGGGCCTGCTTTTACCGGGTTGTCATATGGACAGCACACAAGTGATCAAGGGGGATGGGAATGTGTTGAGTACCTCCCACCATTTGGATGATTTCAGGGTCATCAATATTTCAGGGATGTATAATATAATGCTTGAAGCGGGAGATGAGCCGGGTTTGGTACTGGAGACTGACGAAAACATTCACGATCTGACAGAGATTGTTGTCAGAAACAGCACATTATATATCAGCGGCACGGAAGATGCTGTTTACCGCCCTACAAAGATGGAGATGTTCATCACCTATACTGATCTGGAAGAGATCATCATTGGCGGGGCAGCCAGGCTGCATTCAGACATGACTGTCAAGACAGAAAGTTTATCAGTCAGCGTAAACGGGGCAGCAGACATTTTTCTGGACCTTGATGTGGATGAGCTTACAACCAATGTTGCGGGAGCTGCCAACATCCAGTATAAAGGACGTGCCGGGCACCACCAGGCTGACCTGTCAGGGGCCAGCAACATGCGCGCAGAAGCGCTTGACACCCGCAAAAGCCGTGTCAGCTTATCCGGTGCCGGCTCTGCACATGTATTTGCCACCGAACACCTTCATGCCAGGCTCAGCGGAGTGGGTTCCATCAGGTATTACGGTGACCCGGCCGAAGTTATCACCGAAAGGAGCGGGCTGGGGAGGATCAGGAGTGCAGAACCGTCAGATTGATTGACAACCCACGTCCTATCCACACATTGGCTCAATGCAATGCATCCGTACCCGAAGAAATGAATCAATACCCAATTTAATCAATAAAAGTAAACCAATTAATCATTTTTATCATGAAAACAAGAAGATTGATCCCAGCCATTATTTTGTCAGCATTGTTATGTTTCCCTGCCGCATTGATAGCACAAACCGTTTTTGAAGAAAGGGAGGTGGGGACATTTACAGGTGTGGAAACCAGCAGTGTGTTCCGCGTCCACCTTACCCAGGGTGAGTCATTTTCGGTGGAGGTGGAAGCACCGGAAGAGCACGTGGAGCATATTGAAGCCCTTGTTGTTGACGGTGTCTTGTCCATCGATTACACCCAGCGTGCCCGAAACCTCAGGGACCTGGTGGTACACATCACGGCACCTGAGTTTACCTACATACATGCCGGAGGGGCTTCTGAAATCAGCAGCGTCAGCACCATAACAAGCAATGCCTTGAAAGTAAAAGTTTCCGGGGCATCCAGGATGGACCTTACTGTTGATGCAGATCATCTGACCACCGACATCAGCGGTGCGTGCAACATAAAGCTTGCCGGAAGGGCTACCCTGCATGAGATCACTGCAAGTGGCGTATCCGGGGTGCGTGCCTATGACCTGGAAACCATCACCACCGATGTGAACAGTTCAGGCACCGCCACGGTACGGATCACCGTGCTGGAGTCCCTGACTGCCGACGCCAGTGGCACATCAAGTGTCACTTACCGCGGAGAGCCGCAGCTAACGGATTACACAACCTCCGTCACTGCAAACGTCAGGCCTGCAGAACCCACACCCGGACCGGTGACCGATGAGGTGGAAGAGGATAAGGACACCGTGGTGATCAGTGTTGGCCGCAGGGAAGTGGTCATCGTGGATGGCGAGATGCCGGAAATACGCACCAGGCCAATGGCCAGAATGCAATGGCGCAGCAACTGGAGCGGTTTTTATCTGGGCATTAATGGCTATCTTACACCCGGCAACAGCATCAACCTCGATCCGGAAGATGAATACCTGGACCTGGAGTACAACAATTCGATCCAGGTGAACCTAAACCTCTGGGAACAAAACCTGGTGATTGCGCGGGGCAATAATGGAATGGTTGGCCTGGTGAGCGGCCTGGGTGTAAGCTGGAACAATTACCGTTTCTCGAACAACATCCGGCTGGTTCATGATGCGGATGGACTGGATCATTTTCATGACGACATTCACAGTTTCCGCAAAAACAAGCTGACAGTTTCCCATCTTAACCTTCCGTTCATGCTTGAATACCAGCACCACGGCCACAGACACAACCAGTTTCACATATCCGCTGGTGTTAATGCTGGCTTGCGGCTCAGGAGCCACACCAAGCAAGTATACCGCCATGAAGGCAGCCGCCAGAAAGACAAAGACTTCAGGGACTTTCACCTGGCGCCCTTCCGCTATGAAGCCATAGCCCGCATTGGTTTCGGAAGGATCAACCTTTTTGCCAGCTATGCACTCAACACCATGTTCAGGGAAGACAAAGGGCCCGAGTTGTACCCATTCAGTGCAGGTATCAGGCTGTTGAACTTCTGAAAATGCATTCTTTAACCTCCGGTGTTCATCGCGGGGTTGAAAGATACGGGTTTCTTTCTCTTTGTTCGGGGTTCAGGGCGATCGATGATTGGATCGTCCCGGATCCCGAACTTTTGTTAAGCCATGATGTCAAGGCAGCACAAAACCCGGCCAATGGATTCCCGGCGACTTTCATGACACCATCGCCAAAATAAGCACCAATCCCTGACCTTTCAGCAGTTTTCCTTTTTGACCCGGTAAAAACAGAAATGATTATTTTTGTAGAAAAACAAAGGCGATGTCAGGACACAGCAAATGGTCAACCATCAAACGGAAGAAAGGCGCACTGGATGCCAAGCGGTCCAGGATATTTTCCCGGGTCATCAAAGAAATCAGTGTTGCCGTGAAGGAAGGCGGCAATGACGAGGACGGCAACCCCCGTTTGCGGCTGGCCATCGCCAATGCCAAAGGGGTCAACATGCCCAAAGACACCATCCAGCGGGCCATCTCCAAAGCGGGTGAAAAAAATGCCGCCAATTTCCAGGAAGTGACCTATGAAGGCTATGCAAACTACGGGGTTGCGGTATATATTGAATGTCTTACCGACAATATTCAGCGCACAGTGGCCAACATCAGATCATATCTCAACAAGCACGAGGGAAAGCTGGAAACAAAAGGCGCCCTGGGTTTCCTTTTTGACAGGAAAGGGGTATTTACCATCCCCGAAAAAGTGATAGGGGAAAAAGGGCTGGACGAAGAAGGCTTTTTAATGGAACTGATCGACGCAGGCGCAGAGGAGGCAGAGAATGAAGATGGGTTTTTCAACATAACCACTGCCATGGAAGATTTCGGCAACATGGTAAAGAAACTGGAAGAAATGGGTGTGGAAGCTGAAAACGCTGAGCTCCAAAGAGTTCCAAAGACCACCATAAAACTGGACGATGATCAGGCGAAAAAGGTGCTGAAGCTTATCGACGCACTCGAAGAGGACGATGATGTACAGAATGTATTTCACAACCTCGAGCTTACCGAGGAGCTGATGGCTGAGATGTAATTTGTTACGATGGCCACAATTGAGGCTGCATCCGTATTCGCCGGATGTTAAATTGTGGGAATGGCCTCTATCAATGTTTTGGTGTAATTGTTCCCGGGATTGGCATACAATGCATCCGCATCATTCAGTTCTACCATGCGGCCGTTTTGCATCACCATGATGCGGTCTGACATGTATTTTACCACTGACAAATCGTGGGAGATAAAGATATAGGTCAGGCCAAATTCTTGTTTAAGACTGTTGAGCAGGTTAAGCACCTGTGCCTGCACCGATACATCCAATGCTGATACGGACTCATCGCATACGATGAATTCAGGGTCCAATGCCAGTGCCCTTGCAATACAGATCCTTTGTCGCTGTCCGCCGGAAAATTCGTGCGGGTAGCGGTAATAATGCTTTTCTTCCAGGCCCACTTTTTCCAGCAGGTAGAGGATCTTTTCCCGGCGTGCCTTGTTATTTCTGAGGATCCCATGCACCCGCATGGGTTCCATCATGGCGCTACCCACACTGATTCCCGGTGTGAGCGAAGCATAGGGGTCCTGGAAGATGATCTGGAACCTGGGGCGCAGCTTTCGAAGCGCCGCATTGGACAGCTTGGCAAGGTCAACCCCTTTGTATATCACTTGTCCTGACCCGGGTTGTATCAGCCGCATGATCGTGCGGCCGAGGGTTGTCTTCCCGCAACCCGACTCCCCTACCAGTCCGAGGGTTTCCCCCTTGTAAACATGTAAGCTGATGTCTTCAACCGCTTTGTGAAATGCCGTTGGTTTTCCAAAAAAATTTTTCTGTTTCACAAAGTAGGTTCTCAGGTTCTTCACCTGTAGCAGGACCTCCTGTCTCTTTGCCTGCCTGTGCCATGCCGGCGGGGATGCTGGCCGTTTGCCGGCCGACAGGTCTTTATTCCCTGAAGCATCAGGGAATAAATAGTCATCCACCACGGCGAGCCTTTCTGGCCTTTCACTGAGTGAAGGCCTGCAAGCGATCAATGCCCTGGCATAAGGGTCAACAGGATTGCTGAACACCTCTTTCGCCGGACCGGTTTCCATCACCTTTCCGTTGCGCATCACCGCAGTGACATCGGCCAACGCATTGATCACACCCAGGTCGTGCGAAATGAACAAGACGGCCATCCCATGCCTTTTCTGCAGTGTGCCAATGAGTTCAAGGATCCTTTTTTGCACCGTGACATCCAGTGCTGTCGTCGGTTCATCCGCAATAAGTAACGAAGGGCTGCATGCCATGGCCATAGCGATCATTACCCGCTGTTTCTGGCCGCCCGAAAGTTCATGGGGCCAGGCACGGAATATCTTTTCCGGTTCCGGCAAACGGACTTCCGTGAAAAGGTCAAGGGCCTTTTGCTTTGCACCTCTCCTTGCTGTCCTGCCATGACGCAACAGGCTTTCCACCACTTGCATACCGCAACGTTTCACCGGGTTCAGCGATGTCATGGGTTCCTGAAAGATCATGGCGATATGTCGGCCACGGATCTGCTGCATCTCTTTATCGGTGAGCTTAAGCAGGTTGAGCATGCCCCGGTGCGGATGGCGGAACCATACCTCGCCCGCAGTAATGCGTGCCTTGCTGCGACTAAGAAGGCGCATCACCGCCAGTGCAGTGACTGACTTCCCTGAACCCGACTCCCCCACCAGTCCAAGGGTATCCCCAGGAAACATGTCCAGGCTAATGCCGTCAACCGCCCTGACCACCCCGTCATCAGTGGAAAATTCCACAGTAAGGTCTTTTACCGACAATACCGGAATGTTATTCATATCATCAAAGGGGTCTTACAAACAAATATACATGAATTTTTTTCATTCGAAATTACACACAGAC
>SL_3KL_010_SEDDRAFT_10000137_pt1 | contig 49029 bp, 43 predicted proteins | sample SodLakKL_010_SED_2_FD_10381 | JGI IMG/M metagenome (IMG submission 10381)
GCTTTATCCGGATCAATCCACGGTTTCCTGTCCGGGTTGAATACATCGGGCAGGCCGTCTACACATTTTGCAGCGTGAATACACCGTTTCAGATCATATTTCACGGTGATCTCATCGTTGCCGTATTTCAATATTTTCTTTTTCATGAGGAATTTTGGGTTAGATGACTGTTTTGATGATAAGAAACACTATTGCTGTGTGAGTTGAAAGAAATCACCTTTATTTATTCAGTAGAAAAACTGATTAAAGCTGACGAATCGTTTCACCACAGTTCATCATCCGGTCGCCGTGGTAGGGATTTTTAATCTCCTCTTCGCGACTGAGCCAATCAGCGGATCCATCGCGGACCATCGGGCAACTTTGATGATATACCTGGTATCCGAGAGGTTCAAAAGTTTCCACCAAATTAATCATCGCCTCAGAGATATGCTCAAAGTGATAACGCTGTTCGTCAACATCATCAAGTGGAATTAAATTACTGGTGCTTTCTACAAGAGTTTGGCTAAATGAAGACCATACCGTGGCAGATTCTTGTGTTAACCCGGAAGAGTCAACCTCTTCAGTATTTGTTAAAAACTGTTGGGCCGCAGATGATGCCGCATCAGCATCTGATTGAATAAACGCATCTTTCAATTCAAAATAGTGGGATAGCAGTGCTTCCATCTGATTATTGAATTCGGGCGTGGTTTCTATCATCTGCATTTGCAGCTGTTGCTCCCGTTGTTCTTGTTGGGCCTGCTCCCTTTCGGAAGGCCCGCAAGAGATAAGCAAAATAATTGATAGAAAAATGAGTGAAAAATATTTAATCATAATTACATTAATTATCTGGAATATTGATATTAATTTGTATTTTAGACTTGTTACTAAATAAAGTGTAGAGTCAAGTGAATGTAAATCTGTAAAATATGTAACATTATCCCGACATGATGTAACATACCTATTTAATGTTTAAACTAATTATACACAAAATAGGTACGGGGTGAATATTCTTTAGAGAGAGTTAAGTAAAAATAAATTTTTGTGCGTAAAATCATTACAACTTAGCGAATATCTAATCTTTACAGGAAGACTTCATTCAATAAACTGTAATTGAGAATCAAGAGTTGCAAAATGAAATTGTATATCAAGTACATGGTTAGCTTGCGATGTAAAATGCTTGTTAAGGAGGAGCTGGAAAAACTTGGGCATGAATGTGTTTCAGTAGACCTTGGTTCGGCTGAAATAGAGGGAGAGCTCACTCAAGAGGAGGAAGAAGAATTTAGAGAAAATCTAAAAAAAGCAGGTCTTGAGCTGCTTGAAGACAGAAAAAATATTTTGGTCGAAAAAATAAAAAGTGTCATTGTAGATATGGTTCATTATGCAGATGAACTCCCAAATGTAAACGATTCTGATTATATCAGCGAAAAGCTGGGGTACGATTATACCTATCTATCAAATACGTTTTCGGAAGTAAAGGGCATAACGATACAGAAGTATATTATTATGCATAAAATAGAAAAGGTTAAAGAACTGCTTTTGTATGATGAACTCACCCTCACCGAGATTGCTTATCGACTACATTACAGCAGCGTGGCTCACCTATCCAATCAGTTTAAAAAAGTTACCGGCCTAACCCCCACCTACTTTAAAAAGCTAAAAAAGAAGAGAGATAATACGCTCGAAGACCTGTGATATCTGTAATACTTTCACTCTTCCTTATAACAAAGTTTTTGGCTAAAGATTGCAGTTTAAAAGTAACATCAAAGTAAAGATAGGTGCCGGTATTAAGCAGGTTTTATGGCTATTGTTACGGTCTGAAATGAGCCATCTTCACCAATTCCCAGGGTGATTTATTTCGGTAAATCATTTGAACGATGGAATTGAAATCAATTGAGAGAATAAATGATTGCTGAAAGATTGGTATTCATGTTTCAGTAATAGAATTACTCACTTATTTAGTTAGAAAATTAATTAACACTCAAAAAAAATAAGATATGAAAGCAATAACATTTATCACCACCACTTTGGCTGCCTCTGCAGTAGGGGTAGCACTCGGGCTGCTGTTCGCTCCACAAAAAGGAACTCAAACAAGGCAAAAACTTTCCGAAAAAAACCACGAATACACAGATTATTTAGCGGATAAGTTCGATAAGATTAAGGACAACATTGAATATCGAACGGAAGAGATTGCCGACAAAGCCAATAAAAAGGCAAAAGAAGTTGCGGAGAAAGTAAACGCGGATCCAAAGTAGAAATCTGTTTATTCTGTTATAGTTCTAATACTGGAGGTAAAAGGGAGGAGTTTAAATATCTCGACTAATAATTAACCTGCATCATCATAGCCGCTTTTAATGATGTTAGAGATTATCAAATCCGAACCTTTTGCCTCAACCATATTGCGGGCATAAACCGGAATAATCAATCGACAAATTAAGAGACTGTTCTTTAATCAAAACCTGTGCTTCTTCATCAATGATTAGAATGAAAGCTTCTAAAGGAGCGATGGAGTGCCTATTATTTTGTACTTATTAATTAGCCTTTCTGAGCATTAACGATCTTCTGTTTTTGCACAATTCCGTAGTAATCCCGATACCAATCCACAAAGCGTGAAATACCTTCATGAATGTTAACGACTGGTTTAAATTGGATGTAGCTGTGAAGTTTTGAGGTGTTAGCCCAGGTTTTTTCAACATCACCGGGCTGCATCGGTATCATATTAAGTTCAGTTTTGATGCCAATTTTATCCTCCAAAATGTTAATAAAATCTAAAAGGTTTACAGGCTTGCCATTGCCAATATTAAAAATAGAATGGGGCGCACTTGATGCAGTTTTGGGGATAAAATCTGTGAGTAGTCGATTTTGCCTATTTGCAGCCGGTGGCTTTGGTATCAATCGAAAAATACTCTCCACTATATCATCGATATAGGTAAAATCCCGGGCCATGTTGCCATGGTTAAATATGTTAATAGGTTTACCGGAGCAGATGTTTTTAGCAAACAAGAAGTACGCCATGTCTGGCCGGCCCAATGGGCCATAAACAGTGAAAAAACGAAGTCCGGTAGATGGGACTCCATACAGATGAGCATACGTATGCGCCATCAATTCATTCGACTTTTTAGTTGCGGCGTATAGGCTTGCGGGGGCATCGGTACGATCTGATTCTTCGAACGGCATGGCTGAGTTGAGGCCATAAACAGAACTTGATGACGCGTAGATAAGATGCTTAACCGATTGGCTTTTGCATCCCTCCAAAATGTTCAAAAACCCATCGACATTTGATGACGTGTAGGCGCGTGGATTTGTTAAACTATATCGAACTCCCACCTGTGCTGCCAGGTTAATCACAACATCAAACCGATGACGTTCAAAGAACAATTTCATTTGTGATGAATCACTCAAATCCCGCTTTATAAATGAAAAATTGTGGTACTTCGTACTATGGTTCATCACTTCAAGGGAGTGGAATCCATTTTTCCCAATGCCCAGTAAATTAAGGCGTGCATATTTTAAATTGATGCTGTAGTAGTTATTCAAATTGTCTAACCCAACAACCTGATAGCCTTCTCCAATTAATTTTTTGATAGGTGGTACCCTATAAATCCTGCTGCACCGGTAATGAGTACTTTCATAATTCTTGGTATTTGGATGAAGTATTAGTCATGTTTATCTCCGAATAAATCAATTATGCATAGGTTTGTGGGCGTCAGGGTTGCTGGCTTTTAATAGCATAACATTGATCGCAAAAAGTGGAAGCCGCAGCATTCGTCTCCAGCGACGTGGCTCTGAGTAGAGTCTATACGCCCATTCGAGCCCGCTTTTTCGAAAAAATACCGGAGCCCGTTTGGCATGGCCGGTTATAAAATCAAAACTACCACCAATTCCGATAATCAATTTGCAGTTGGGAAGTTTGCCAAGGTTTTCGTGTATCCATTTCTCTTGTGATGGAGCTCCGAGCGCTACAAATACGGCAGATGCGCTGCGCAGAGAATCCTGCACGTTGTCGGGAAGTTCCTCGAACGGAATATTTGGTCCCTCCGGTGAGTACGCTCCCGCAACTGATAGGCTTGGAATTCGTTGCGTTAAAATATCAGCAGCTTCTTGGGCCACGCCCGGTGCTGCTCCATAGAAAAATACCGGTTGTTGATACTGCGAGCAGTAGGTGCATATTTTTTCTAAAGAATCCGAGCCTGTAATCCGATCAATCTGCTTGTTATAGAGAAAGTTAATTGCCCAGCTGATACCGACACCATCGGCCGTGTTTATGGTTGATGTATTTAGTACATCTTTGAAATCATTATCGATAATGGTTTGAATGGCAATTTCCGGATTAACGGTAACGATAAATACAGGGGGTGAAGCTTCATCATTATCCTTTAAACGCTCCTGAACCAAAAGGAAAAACTCATCTTTTGAATAGCCTGAGATATTAACCCCAAGCACCTGGTACCCGTTAGTTTTTTCGATGGCAAGCATAGTGGTCTCCTCTCTGAAGTTATCGTAAAATCGAGCTGCCTGATGTGGGGCGCTCTTTCACTAAAGAGAGGCAATTAATATGCCAACGAGATAGAATGTGGCTTTAATCAATTTAAGAGGTCTTTTTAAAGAAACCGCTATGTAAATACCGGTAAGATGGGTTACGTTTTTACACGCACCATAGGGTAATTGTGTTATTTATACATTGTATGCTTTAGGATAGATTCAGCGTGTTTTTCGGGCCCTGTATGAGTGATGAATTTTGCCGGTGCACCACCCCAAACAGTGTAAGGAGGTATATTTTTTGTAATGACCGATCCAGCTGCAATAATTGCCCCTTCGCCGATGGTAACTCCTTTTAGAATAATTGCCCGGCAGCCTATCCATACATCATCCTCAATAAATACCGGTTTATTCACTATCGGTTCTGAGTTCATGGGGTGCAGGTCAGAATCCATAATGACGACATCCCACGCTATTTTGCAGTTCTTGCCAATTATTATCCGTTTTTCGCATACGATAAGTGTGTTTCTGTTTAGATATGTTCCATTGCCGATTTCAAGCCGGGCATTTTCTCCAATCTCTAACCGCACACCTGAATAGAACTGGCAATTTTCAGCAACCAGCATTCCACCTTTATGAATGATTTTTGGATAAGGCCGCCCATCGGAGTAGACAATCACCCCTTTACGGTCGAATTTTCGAGAAAATAGAAAACCGGCTACGTAATCTTTCAGCGGATATTTTTGTAGTCGGGCAAAAGTTCTCTGTAATGTCATTTTGTGTCTCCCCCAATTGTCTATTTAGTCTTTTGAAGTTTAATAGAGCAAAAAGAGTGCCCGAATTCGGAATTGGTCAAAAAAATAGGCGAAAGCGTAGCTCAAATAATGAATTGCGGCAGGATAAATATAGACCGCAGTTTCTCGGCAAAAAGCTATTTCAGCAGGTCACCGGGGGAGAGTAAAGTGTCTGCATCAACATGTATATCTTCAACCAGGCACCGTTTTACAGTAACCCAATAATCGGCCGTGGCGATGGATGTATCACCATTAATCGGGTCGCCAACAGAGCCGGGTTTTGCACTGCAAGTGTGATCGGTAAGCCCAATTTTAAGTATCGAAATTTTCTGCCCATTTCGTGTTGTGAAGGGATATCCCCAGGGAGATTGAAACGGGGAGTAGTTGCAGGCACGAACGAATGCATCAATTTGGTCTGAGGTGTCGGTCCAATTTATCTGCCCACCGTTAGGTACTTGGTTAGCCCGATAATATTTACGCTTGGTTAGATCCTGTTTTTTTGTGGTGATTGATTTGTTGTTTTCAATATTGCGGAGGAATTTTTCTACCAGTGGAATACCGTGTTTAACACAGCGCATACTTACGGAGAGACCGGTATCAATATTTGAGATCCGGAATTTTTTCTCATCAATAATGTCACCCGTATCAATGCCGGTAGAGATTTGGTGAAGAGTAACCCCATGCTGAATCTCACGGTTGTAGATGGCCCAGTTGGGGGCGTTAAGACCGGCATATTCCGGTAACGGACCGGGGTGAAGATTGAAGGCCCCAACTCTAAGAGCATCAATCACTTCAGGGCAGATCACAAAAAGAGAGTGGATGTTCAGCAAAAGATCAATGCTGTTATCTTTAATCCATTCGGCAAATGAAGGTTCTTTTACCAACGGGGCCGGCATGATGGAGTATCCATGTTTTCCTGCAGCCGTGGCTACAGGGGTTCCTTTTGATGGTGAACCTGTATCGGTAAGTACGCCTTTTACATTGTGGTTGCTGTTTGATAATAATCGAATGGTTTGCACTCCGGCAGATTCTTCTGCTGCTAATAAAATGTTCATTGTACCAAAAGTTTGAGTTGATCTGATCGCCTGAAGGAAACATCTAATTTACTGTACCCAATAAATAATTTACAGCATATATAAGTGAATATTTTACACAGTATTTTTAACCGGAGGGTGTGTAAAAATGTTCTCGCAAAATTTGGGGTATAAAAAAACAACCATTAATAACGGCTTTGAGGAGGGTACAAATAAATAGTGATGAAATTCCGGGCTTTGGCACAACAATTGTATTAGTGTTTACGCAGGAAGAAGAGAGAAAGTAAGAAAAACCTGCAGTGCCTGGACCAACGATTACAGTACTTGGTTGGGTGTCTCGTTTTAACCAAGGAACATCAAAAGCCCTTCATATTATGGAAGTTGAACTATTTACCACAATACCTGAATCTATTAAGAACGACAGAGTGCAATTTGTCGGAGAATTAAAAAGAATATCCGTTGAGAGCGAGAATTATGGATATAAAGGCATACTTGTGTACAGCGATAACCGCCTGGCTGATCCCTGGATTGTCACCGAGCTAATTTTGAATCATACCAGAAAACTGCTGCCGATGGTGGCGCTTCAACCCGTTTATATGCACCCATATACGGTGGCAAAAAAAATATCTAGTATCGCCCTGATTCATGGGCGTCGCATCTCGCTAAACCTTGTTGCCGGAGGTTATATTAATGATCTGAAAGCCTTGGGCGGAGCGACTGATCATGATAAGCGGTACGATCGCTTGACGGAATACACTGAAATTATTCAGCAACTGTTAAGTTCATCCGATCCGGTTACCTACGAGGGAGAATTTTATAATGTGAAAAATCTGAGATTAGAGCCGAAAATGCCCGCTGATCTTTTGCCTCTTTACTATTTGTCTGGGTCATCCAAGGCTGCAAAAAATGCGGCGGATAAGCTTAACGCAAAATTGATTCAATACCCGGAGCCGATTAAAAATGGTGAAGAGTTAAGCCGAGATGTGAAAGGTATCCGGATTGGAATTCTGGCGCGCCCAACCCACGATAGAGCGTGGAGTGATGCCCATGAACGGTTTCCCGCTACAAGAATTGGGGAGATATCCCACCAGCTTGCTAAAAAAACATCCGACTCGGAATGGCATAAAAAGTTGTCTAATCACAATGGTGACGGAGAAATAAGCGAAGAGGAGCCGGTATATTGGCTGGGCCCTTTCGAGCATTATCACACCTTTTGCCCATACCTGGTAGGAGAGTACAATGAGGTAGCTGAGGCGCTGTCTGGATATATAAAGGCGGGGTGTACAACCTGCATAGTTGATACACCCATATCTGAATTAGAACTACAGAGCACGATGAATGTATTTGATCGTGTTCATAAAAAATTAAATAGAGAGGGAACGTTATAATGATATATGATTGGTCGAGAGATAAAATAGAGAAGTATGGTTCAAACATTGCCATCTCACTTGGGGATGAGCACATCAGCTACGAAGTGCTTGAGGAGGAGAGTAATCAACTTGCGGGGCAGTTGATTGAAAGTGGACTAAAACCGGGTGACCGGGTTGGGTTGTTTATGGAGAAGAGCCCCAAAACTGTTATGGCTATGCTGGGAATTAGTAAAGCCGGGGGTGTATATGTGCCGCTGGATTATAAAAGCCCGGCTGAGAGGGTTGTTAAGATTATAAAATCATCAGATCCGGCCATGTTATTTGTAGATGATATTACCACACATAGTTTCCAGGATTTAATTTATGTGGCACAAGATTTGAGCTTTATTCCATGGGTTTGGTGGTCTGAAGAGCCAATGGCTTATGCGGATGACACCCCGCCGCTGTTCAGTTACGAGGATATTAAGGATCAGTTGAATATTCCCCACCAAGTGGTTCGGGATGAAAACACGCCTGCCCATATACTGTTTACTTCCGGCTCCACGGGGGATCCAAAAGGAGTTGTGATTACCCATAAAAACGTGGAGACGTTTGTTAATTGGGCGGTGCAATATTTCAATATGCGGGCAGGCGAACGGACTTCGTGTCACTCCCCGTTTCATTTTGATTTATCTACTTATGATATGTACGGAGCTTTTGCCTCCGGCTCTCGCCTGTATTTGGTCCCTTCCGAAATCAGTGTAAACCCCAAAAAGCTGACTGAGTTTATACTAAATAATAAACTAAACCAATGGTTTTCTGTACCATCGGCATTGAGCTATCTGGCAAAATTCAAAGCTATTCCAGAAGGCGGTTTCCCAAGTTTAAAACGGCTGATTTGGTGTGGTGAAGTTTTTCCGCTTCCGGCTTTAAAATATTGGATGGAAAACCTGCCGAACGTGGAGTTCACCAATCTTTATGGGCCAACGGAGGCAACAATTGCAAGCAGCTATTATACCGTAAAAGAGATTCCCAACGAAACCACACAAATTCCGATTGGAGAGCCTTGTGGTGGTGAAGACCTTTTGATTTTAAATGATGAGTTACAGCCAATACGATCCGCAGGAGTAAAAGGGGACCTATACATCACGGGTGATGGGTTGAGCCCCGGGTATTGGCGAGATGCCGTAAAAACTGACGCGGCATTTATTTGGTTTAAGAATTCGGCCGGAGAACAACAGCGAATATATAAAACCGGGGATCTGGCATCATTTGATACCGAAGGGCTGATCTATTTTCACGGCCGCTCCGATTATCAAATTAAAAGCAGGGGACACAGAATTGAGCTTGGAGAAATAGAAGCAGCACTCGGCCAAAACGAAGTATTAAGAGAGTACGCCGTTGTTCCGGTTCGTAAAAATGGTTTTGAGGGAACAGCCATCGGTTGTGCATATGTGGGGGCAGCTGTACGAAATGGTGATTTGGCCCCTGATATTAAAAAGAAATTGATGGACAAAATTCCCACCTATATGATGCCGCAATTTTGGCAACAGTACGATAAACTCCCCCGAAATGGAAATGGGAAAATTGACCGAAAAAAATTGTCTGAAAAGTTTGAGACGTAATTAAATCACTATCAAGAGACAGCCCTTTGTTATAACAATTTAAAATTTATGCGTACGTACTATGAAAAATCGAGAAAAAGTTACTTCAATCGTGTGCAAATCACTTACAATCGATCGCATTTCCGAAGACCATGACCTTATAGAAACGGGCTTGTTAGATTCGATGGCACTCATACAATTAATGATGGAGATGGAAGAGGGATTTAACATCACCATAGCTCCCGAAGAGCTGGATATTGAAGATTACAGGTCGATAAAAACGATATGCAAAATGGTTGAGCGCATCGAAGAAATACCTGGAGAGAAGAAATATGCTTGAAATGTTTGACGGTAAAAAACCGGGTCAAAAAGTGCCATATGCAATAGGGAAACCGAGTGCTTTGAAAACAGCAGCCAAGGGTGAAATTCGCCCCTTATCGTACTCGGATATAAAAGGAGTTGCTAAGCTCTCTCGCAAAACTTTCTCTGTCAGTGGTGACCTCTCCATAGATTATCTTACGCAAACAATAGAGAAATTATATGATCAGGAGAGGTATAATGTACCTGCAATTCTGCCACTTGTAAGTCGAAATGCCCATGGATTAATAGATGGCTTTTTGGGAGTGGCCACCACAACATTTCTTTATAATGAAGAAAAAATATTGGTAGCTAACTGCTATCATTTGATGGCAGACAAAAAAGCTCGTGCCCGGCTTGTTCCGTTGAAGCTTCTCCAGAAATTTATGTCAGGTCCGCAAGATTTTTCTTTTGCTGATGGTTCCATAGACGTTACCCGGAAGTTATGGGACCGTATGGGTGGAGAAGCAGTGGTTGGGGAGAGCATCTATTATAAGGTGCCGCTGCGCCCAACGTCGTTTCTGCTGCGTCCGGTTTTAAAAAAAGTAGCAACTCCGCTACAAAATATACTTCATCTATCGGGCAGGGCAACAGATGCTGCAGCAGGAACACTTAGAGTTCCGATTTTTCACAGATCTAAGCCAAGTTTAACCCTGGTTCCCCTCCATCCAAAACTTCTGCTACAGGGGCTCGACAGCGTGCGGTCCAGATATTCAGTTTTTCCCCGGTATGATCAGTTAAAGATTGAGCAAAAGTTTACCCTGTTAGAAGACGAAAAACGGAACGGACTGCTGCATAAAATTGCAATAATGGATGATGAAAAAAATATCCTCGGGTGGTTNATCTACTATTCAAAAAAAGGTGANGTTTGCGAGGTGATTCAGGCAGTTGCNATCCCCGGCAGAGAGGAGGATTTGTTTAATACNCTTACNTGGCANGCTTATACAATGGGAGGAGTAGAACTTTCTGGCCGATTGATGCCGAGCCAAGTGGGATCTTCATTTTCTACAAAAGCCTTCTGTATGCCCGGACGAATGTGGACGTTAATCCATAGTTCGAGGGATGATTTGAAGTGTGAGATGCAATCAGGCAGAGTGTTTTTGACACGGTTTGAAGGAGATTTGTGGCTTATCTGAAATTGGGGAGTTCATCAACCCGAAACTTTATAGCGTAAGTAAGAGATAACAGTTATTGGTTATCTCTTTCTGTTTTTACCCAATGTACTTCTTTCCCTTTCTTGATTGTTTTGCCATACAGTTTCACTTTCCAAAAAATGTATGAGGGAATACGCAGCAGCGATTTATAGAGCTCTTTATTGGCTCCGGCCACATAGAGACCTATGAACAAGTAGAGTAGTCCAACGGCCAGTAAAAGTGCCCAAATTATTGGGTATAGAATTGAAAGAACGCCTACTGCCCAGAAGGTTACAGCGGCTGTTAAGATCAACGAAATTACCAGCATAACATTTACAAAGGGCGGGGTGATAAGATCTAAGAAGACATCTAAATAGGTGGCAGAGCGTTTTTTAAGTGACTCCATCAAAAATTTTGGCGCGTAATTTTTTATGATTTGATACCTGCCCATTTCCCACCTCGCCCGCTGCGATTCTGCGTTTGAAGCCTCAATGGGCATTTGGGCCAGTACCGATGCTTCCGGCGCAAAATCAATTTTTATGCCGTTGAGCATTAAGATCATTCCATATTCTACATCTTCGGTTAAAGACCATGCTTTCCATGGAATTTTTTTTAAAACTTCAGTCCGGAAACACATGCCGTTTCCTCGCAGACCCATATTGAAATTAAGGACTTTCCGCCCTAGTGGTTTTACGTAGTTGTAGAGCAAAAAGCCGATTTGTGTGGCTTCTACACTCCAGTTGCCCGGTTCGGGAAGTACTTGGTCGTTACTCTGAATTACATCGCTTCCTTTCTCCAGATAGTAGTTCATCACCTCAAGATAATTTCCTGAAATGAGGCTATCAGCATCTACTACCAGAAGGGCATCATAGGTTTCATCGGTGTTTAAGAGCCTGTTAAAAGCCCAGCGAAGCGCGTATCCTTTTCCTTTTCGGGTTCTATGAAAACGCTCCAGTACGGTTACGCCAAGAGATCGCGCAATATCAGCGGTATTGTCATTGCAATTATCGGCAATGACAAAAACATCGTACAGCTTCTTTGGGTAGATTAAAGCCGAGAGACTGTAAATGGTTTTGGAGATTATTTTCTCCTCGTTATGAGCCGGTATAATAATGGCAAATCGCCGGTTTTTTTCCGTGCCAAATGTGGTTAGGATTTTAGCATTGAGTGCCAAGAGGCTTAATAAAAACTGGTATAGCAATAGAGGTGCTATAACAATTAAAAGGGTGATGAATATAATTTCTAGAAATGTCATGAAGGTGGGATTATCACTAATTTTATGTTTGTTTGCTTATTGGAGCTTCAGAGGCTGAAAACACTGATGTAACGTAGGCCAAAATGGCTGTAAAATTTATGGCCGGCTCGTTAACCAGGTAGTTTTTAAACTTGTCTTCGTAGCTTTTGCCCGGATAGTCGGATATAATTTTATCGTTTAACAATAGATGGCTGTTGGGGCCGCCAACAAGCATTCCGGGTACGGGTTTTGAAAATGAACCGACTTCGGAAAGTTGATGGTACGGATGTTTTACAGCCGCTGTACCAACCCCGGTAACCTGCGACAGGTTGAACGGGTTACGGCCAAACACATAGTGCAGCTGGTCGAGAGCGCTGTTTTTGTAATCAAAATTTCCGGTAATGTTGTACGCCTGAATCAGGTCGAAAGCGTATGCGAGCCCCACGCTGTTTGAGCCCCAATAATATTGGGAGTCGTGTAACAGATTTTTGTATCTATTTAAGTTTTGAATATCCAGAATATGGTCGGCATGCCGGATAACGGCAGTTTCAATACGGTTTCGATCGCCTAAAAATCGGTCGGGTATATCGGCGGATAAAAAAGCGTTGAGTGCCAGGCTATTTGCATCTCGCCAGCTTATCGGGGGGATATTGTAGAGGTCTAATTCGATATAGTGCCGGGTGAAATAGTTTAGATATCGCTCATCGGATGTAAGCTTGTATAGTTCAATTGCAGCCCAGAGTCGTTCATCCAGGTCAGATGGATCCCCATACTCTCCACCGGTTACACCCTCGGGATTTTTAAACCCGTTAACGGGATAGTTTTGAGGGTTTCGATCCAGAAACTCCCAGGCGTTTTTAGCAGCACCGGAAAGTCGTTGGGCCAGTTCAGGGTTAAAATCAGCCAAAATTCGTGAACCGAGGGCTGATGATGCTGTAAATGATGCTGTTGCCGCCGTACTGATTCCGAAGATATAGCGAATAGATGGATCGGTATTTGGAAGGTACTCCCCAATCCACCTTTTCTGGGAAACTTTGTGATAGACTGCGCCATCACTTCGCTGCATTTTCAGCAGCCATTTCATTGCCCAGGAGATCTCATCTAAAATGTCGGGAGTGCCATTGCCGGACTCGGGAATTTGCAGTTGGTTATCACCAAAAATTGATGGGTTGTGCTCGTAGGCATAAAGCAAAAGACCGGCGCTAAGGGCGGTATTACCTGAAAACTTGTTGTAATCGCCGGCATCGTGCCAGCCACCGGTTACCTCTTTAAATTGTTGTGAGTTATCAAAAAACGGGGCGTCTGCCAGGTGGCAAGTCTCATACTCCCATTCTTGATCGCCTCTAACCTGTGTGCCACATCGGTGGTAGTAGTAACTTTTTAATATGGTTTGGAGTGCTTCATCGTAGGGGTTCTTTTTAATACTGAATGTGTGCGATATAACCGGGGGAGTTCCTGCAGTTTTGATTTTATACTCGCCGGGAATGGTAAAGTCGGAAAAATCGATAATTGTAAGTTGATCGCCGGTGGCGGAATCTAGTTCGATTGTCGTTTGAAGCGGTCCCGAGTAGGCTACATTTTCATCTTCAACACGTATGACCTCAAACCTCTCGGCCTCGGCATTTACCAAGAAAGCTTGTTTTGAGCTATAGGAGTCGTACCCCACAAGATTTACAGAGATAAAGCTCTCGGGGGAGTTTTGGATGCAGCCGGTGATAAATACCAGGCAGTAAAGCACTATAGGGAAACCGATAAAGTAAACAGCTCGATTCATGATTTAGGATTTTAAAATTACTATAGACGTTTTTGTTTTGTTACTCATGGTCTTAATTGGACTCCACACGTAGCTTTTTCGGCACATATTGAGGTTTCGGTGGAGCTCCTTGTATTATTAATTCAATCTCTTTTTTGATGTCATCCACAAATTTCTCAAGGGTATGGTTTTCCTCAATGTATTTGCGCGCTTCAATGCCCATTTGAAGGCATTTTTCAGGGTCATTCCAAAGCTCTAAAATGGCTTTTCTCATTGCTATTGGGTCATTTGGCGGCACAAAGATGCCTGTAACACCATCCTGAATAACATCAATTTGTCCCTCTGTTCGGCTGCAAATAACGGGTTTCCCCATTGCCATTGCTTCCAGTATAGTGGTGATTCCGTTATCAGTATCTGTTGGCAGCAGGGGCACAACTACAAATCTGGATTTTGCGTATAGCTCTCTAAGTTTTGTTGTGGATTTCGATCCCACCGTCACATGCCCGGGGATACAGTCTATCTCATAAAGCGTTTTTACGGTATCAAAAAGTTGCCCTCTTGATGTTCCGGTAGCGATATGGCATGAAATATTCAGAGTTTTCAGTGCATCAATTAGAGTGGCATAGTCGCGCATTTCCATTCCAACCGAACAAATTCTATCGGTTTCGGCACTTATTGGCCGCCAAAATTTTTGGTCAGTGCCCCTTTTAATCAACTTTATATTTTCGCGGGGAATTTGCAGCTGCTCTATTGCAAACTCATACTGATTAGACGACCAGGTAATAATTTGTGCAAGATGGTCATGAATGTTTTGAAGAAACCAAGCCTTCTCCGATGAGCTAAACCAGGTGGTTAACACTATGTGCGGAGTGTTTGACCCCCTAAACTTCTGAAGCAGTGCGAAAGGGAAGCCAACACGCTCGTAATATGATAAAACCACATCAAATTGCTTGTGGATTACCCATGCCTCAAGAAACAGTACCAAATCTATTGGGAGNAAGCTGTAAGCCAGTTTTCTACTATTGGGGATGGTTTCTAGGTATCTCTCATCCAGTATGGTAGTATTAAGTTCTTTTTCCATAAGAGAGAGGCGTGGCTCCTTGTCTTCAGCTTCGAGTTGACGTATAACTTCATCAGGCTTTTTGCCGATTCCTTTTGATACGATAAATAGTGTTTTCATGGTTTCTCCCTTTGCCATTCTTTAATCTTTAAGTCTCTTTCTTGAAGTTGAGTTATATCTCAACGTTTACTTCTTTTCCGGAATACGATTCTCTGATATTTGATGTACTTACCACATCCACAATCTCTTTTTTGATGTGACCTGCAAACTGTTCGAGGCTATGGTTTTCCTCTATATATTTGCGGGCTTCAATGCCCATCTTTTCACACCTCTCAGGGTCATTCCAGAGCTCTGAAATTGCTTGTCTCATTTTTATTGGGTTATTCAGCGGCACAAAAATACCGGTAACTCCATCCTGAATAACATCAATCTGTCCCTCTGTTCGGCTGCAGATTACGGGCTTTCCCATTGCCATTGCTTCCAAAATGGTGGTGAGTCCGTTATCTGAATCCGATTGCATTATGGGAACTACTACAAATTGNCTTTGGGTATAAAGATCTCTGAGTTCAGTCAGCGATTTGCGCNCCACGGTAATCGATTTTGGTAAATCTTTTATGTCGTACAGTTTTTTTACGGTGTCGAACATTTCACCTCTCGAAGCCCCCACAGCAATATGGCAACGGATATTCAGCGGACGAAGAGCCTCAATCAGCGTTGGATAATCCCGCGCCTCCATTCCAGCCGCGCAGATCATATCGGGTTTGGCAGATTGTGGCTGTGGCCTCCAAAATTTTTGATCGGTTCCCCGTTTAACTAAAATTATTTTATCGGCAGGTACGCCAAGCTTTTCGATAGCAATTTTGCGCTGCATCGACGACCAGATAATGATTTTGCTAATAGAGTCTTTCGTCTTTTTTAAGAACCAGATTTTTTGGCGGGATTTGTTCTCATTTACCGATGTTATTCGAGATATGATGATAACGTGTGGTTTATTGATGCCGAATATTTTCATCGTCAAGGCGAGTGGCAGCCCTGCTTTTTCCGTGTGCGATAAAATGATATCGTACCGGTGTAAAATGAACAGCGCTTCAATTAGTTGCGCAACATATACCGGCAACAGCTTATATAGCTGCCTGCGGATCGTTGGAGTTTTGTTTACCAGGTATCTTTCATCCAGCAGGTCGGCAGAAATATAATCTTCCAAGAGGGAGTGCCTCGGTATTTTATTCTCTCGTTCAAGATCCCGCATTTCGTTTTCGGAAAGTTTGTCTAACCCTTTTGATATTAGGTATAGTGTTTTCATAAATATGGTTTACAAAATGGTTGATGATGTATGGTGGTTTTCACTCTTTTTTGATGGGACTCGATCATTAGATCCATCTAAAACCACATCTCTTTCAATAAATTCTGACGGGGATTCCGCTGGCTGAATTCCATTCTTAAATTGATGGTAGTACGACTCGAGGTACTCGTAAGGGGCGATGATTTTCAGCAAAAAATTCAGCCGATGTGAATGTTGATTAACCGCCAGCCGCCTGAAATCGTAAGTGGTTTCACCAAATTTTGGGGGTCCTGTATAAACCCCGCAGGCAAACTTATAGCCTGCCTTTTCCACAAGCTTTTCTATCGTTCTGTTTTTATCGCCATATGGGTAAGAAAAAGTGTAGACAGGTTGCTCCAAGATAGATTCAAGAATAGCTTTTGAATCTCTGATGCTCTGCTCTGCTTCGTGGAGCTGAAGAGTGGAGAGTTTCTTATGATTCATCGAATGAGATCCTATTTCGATCCCCATAGCATATGCTGACCGAACTTGATCGTCAGACATTAGCGGACACTCATCCTCCTTNCAAACCTCATCCCANCGGGCTCGTTTTAGTTCCCGGTTACCCATCACAAATATTACCGCCTTCATATCCATCTCTTTTAAAATGGGTAGGGCGTTTNTATATGTATCCACATACCCGTCATCAAAGGTGATAATAATGGGCTTGGCGGGAAGCGTTAATTTATCTTCCAGGTAGAGTTGGTAATCATAAAAGGTGATTGGTGTGTACCCAAATCTTTCAATCATCGCCAGCTGCTTTTTGAACGCTGAAACTGTTACATAATGCCATCGACTCTCCTTTATGGGTTCTTTCTTTAGCACTCGGTGGTACATGAGTACTTTTATGTTGGCGGGTAATGTTTTTTGATCATTCACAATATTCTCTCATGATTTAAATCACTTATTGGATACTCGAAATCTTTTTTCTTTATGTACTGCAAGTACAGTATTAGCAACAAACATGCCACTGTAGCCGGATTAACTACAGTTTCCCTATAGGCAGTAAATAGATGCTCTGTGTGTGGTTTGCAGAAAATTTCGGTTTAAATACCTAAATAAAGGCTGTACAATTTTTTCTCAATTTCATTGTCTGTGTAATAATTTTACGTGGTTGGTAATACCCGGCTTATCGGCTAAGAAGCTTCTGTTTAATTGATTGGGTACGGAATTGTAGATATCCACCCATCATTTTTAGAAATCCATTTTGCCGATACTGGATCTTCATCAAAGTGATTTCGCACATAATGTTTTTATACAGCTTTGAACAGGAGTGGATTAAAAAAGCAGGCATTACATTATCTGCACGACCATTATCTTGTGGAGGTATGGTTATTTTCCAATTCTTAGTCTGTTTTTTTGTGAAGTCACTTTTATACCCCTCATCGCCACGTAAAAGTTCAACCCGTTTGGCAGAGTTCTCGATGGAATCTTCAATTGCATTCAGCAGTAAACCAATACCGGGCCGATATTTTGCTGAGGGGCTATTGTTGCTAAAACCGGTCATGTAGTCGAAATAGCGCCCATTATAACAGAGCAACATTCTGCTGGCACATATTCCGCTGCTGTCTCTGGCCTGTTTAAACCATAGACGATTATTTAGGTAGGCGTTATAAACAATCTCGCTAAAAAAGCCTTTAAAACGTTCATCATAAAACGCCCCTGGGAACCCAATTTCATTCCAGCGCTGTTGATGGAGTGTAATTAGGGTTGATACCATTTCCGGAATATCATCAGGTGTGGTTAAATCCTCTACAATGTATTCGCTGTCGGAATTTTGCGCTTTTAATGATTGCCGAAATCGTCTCCGTGCATTGGATTTTGACTGTTTGATGAACTCCTTAAGGGTGTTGATCTCCGTTAAATCTATATATGGGCAGGAGTCGATATGTTCTGCCTGAACCTGGAACTCTGTTTTTAAAAGTTTGGGATAAAGGTGTTTTTTGATGAAGCTTTCATCATTCACCTGGTGAAAAATAATTCGATGATTTTTGAGCCCGGCAGATTTAGAAAGTTTGATAAATAGATTGGCAATCTGCTCGTAATAATCGGGATCTACAATAAAGTCGAGAAAATCGCTGATGCCGTAATCATCTGTAAAACCAAGCTGTTCATTGGGGTTTCCTCCGCTACCCAAAAGCTGTAAACGTTGTTCTATAACACGCCCGGCCAAACTTGTAGTGCCACGATAGAAGGGCAAAACGGCAACGAGATTACCTTCATCATATACCGTAATAATAAATGGTTGGCGATGTTTGTGGGTACCTAAATGTTTCCACCACGATTTTATCCAGTCGGGACTCATGCAGATCGGTTGGTTAGATCGCCGGGCCAAATCAGACCACTCATCATAAATTTCATCGAGAATGTTAATGTTTTCATTAATGGTGACGGTGAGTTGTTTCCGGGCATCTTTGGTATCAACTACCACCGGTTTAATGTTGTCGGTCATCTTATCGATTAGATTCTCCATAATTTTCTCTCTTCTGATTTATGTATTTAGTGTTGGTAGATTCCGTTGGTATCGTAACTCCACCTCTCCATATTCTTACTATTGGTATCTATCTTCAACCCGGTTAGCTTTTCATAAGCTTCATCCAGGTGCCGGCCGATACTCTTCCACCGGTATTTGTCGATGACAATTTTATACCCATTTTCGGTTAAACTATCACAGAGCTCTTTGTCTATAAATAGTTTCATAACGGCATTGGCAAACTCTTGAGGATCGTCGGCTATCAGGGCTGACTCGCCGTGAGTAATATCAATCCCTTCGCACCCAATGGATGTGCTGACAAGTGGTATTTTCATCGCCAGCGCCTCTATCACTTTCAACCGTGTTCCGCCACCCATTCGTAGCGGCACAACATATACGGATGATTCCTGGATATAGGGCCGGGTGTCTTCCACAAAACCGGTGACTATAATATTTCGGTTCGCCCTTTTTTTGATCGATTTTGGAGGCTTTTTCCCAATTATTGTAATGGTGGCATCAGGGTAGACGGTGAGTATTTTTGGAAATATCTCATCCAGGAAAAAGTTGATGCCATCGTAGTTTGGCACATATTTCATCATCCCAACAAATACGAGAGAGTGCGGTTTTGATTTGACTTTTTTGGGGTAAAAGTAGTTGGCATCTACTCCGTTGGGAATTAGAAATTTGGGCACGCCCGGGACTGATTTATCAAAAACGGATATGTCTCTTTCGCTGGTAACCAAGAGTCCGTCTTGTTTCCGGCAAACTCTGGTCTCTTCCCGGTAAAATTTGTACGATTCTAAGTGATAAAAAAGCTTTTTCAGCGGGTTTCCTACCTTCGCCATTCGCTTAAAGTTGTCGTATTCTACGTTGTGGGCGTCGATAATTTTTACAGCTTTGCTGTTGAATCGGTACATGGCAAGGGCCGGAAATTCACTCTGGATGATATCGAACTCTTGTTTACTTAAAATTTGATCAATGACTTTTTGCAGCTCTTTTGATCGTGTGCTTAAATACCAGAAGCTGTGGGAGCTGAAAAGCGATCTGAGTTGTGTCAAAAATCTAGATCTGGTTTTTCCGGGCGGATTTACCAGGTAGGTTTTTCGGACCAATACCGGAAATCGATCAATCAACAATTTTTCCTCCTCCGGAGTGCTGAATCCCGCGACAGTAACATCGTGGTGTTGGCACAGATGATCGAGGATATGATAAATACGCAGTGATCCTCCAAACGTGGGTTTGGCCGGGCTATAAGGTAAAAGGTATAAGATTTTCATGGCTCTCTGTTATTTAGTGAATAGTGATAGTTTTTTTTGGCTGGCGGAAATAAAAACCTTGATTAGCTCCAGCTCTTTATTATCGAATGTTTTTAGTAGAAACAGGGCAGATATGTAAATAACGCCCGAAATAATTAAGGTCAGCATCCAGTACAGGGATGAATAAAACAGAAGTACAATGACGGGGATAGCGGTAATTAGTGTTGCTGCTGCCGGCTTGAAAATGTAGCTGCTCTTAAAATTTTGCAGATAGCTTTTGGGTAGCAGGATAAAGGCAGATCCCATTACAAAAATCTCTGTAATTAGTGTAGCCACCGCCGCACCAAGCCCTCCATTTCCATAGGTGGTTTGGGTATATGGAATAAGCACGTAGTTTATCCCCACGTTGATGAAAATGGCAAACAGACCGGTAATGGCCCAGGCTCGTTGTCTGTTTGCGGCCCCCATAAGTGCACTTCCCAAAATGATATCGACGTAAATAATTGGAATACTGAGTGCGAAAATCTGAAGCACCAGTACAGAGGGGCCAAATTCACCGAGCCCCATAAAAAAGTGGATGATCGGTTCGGCAAAAAGAAAAATTACGGTAGCCGTTGGGATACCAAGAATAATCATTAACCGCAGGCTATGGCTGACTGTATTTTCCAAAACTCCATCTTCGTTATCCCACAGTTTTGAGAAAACGGGGAAAATGGCCGTTTTGTAAAGGAGTGGCAGCACCATGATAATATCAAAAAAGCGAAATGCGCCGCCGTACCAACCGGTTACCTGATCGGTGGTTAAGGAGGCGAGCATCATGGCATCAATCCGATAATAAATCACCGAAAAGAGAGAAAACAGAAAGAAGGGCATTCCGGAGTGGAAGAGGGAAAATATTTTGGTGTCGAAAGTGTATCGAAGCCGAACAACACCTCTTGAAAACCAGTAGATGACAATTAAGTTTAAAAGTGCTCCAACAGTCATCACAATGGCAACGCCAATAGAGTCGGCTCCAAGAAGAAGGGCGCCAACGGCAACAAATGCCACAAAAACTCTCTCTACAATCTTCCCGATTGATGGATACTCCATTTTTTCAATCCCTTCGAAAAAGGCGCTCAGTGCGGTAGTTCCCCCTTCCCAAAGCTTTGCAACGGCGAGTATTATAATTAGCAGATGAACGTGCTCGGAGTATCCCAGCAAGTCCGACAGAAGTAGAATAATACCAATGGAGAGTATCCACAGAAAAATTCGCAGCATGATGTAGCTGCTTAAAATTTTTGCTCCCTTGGCTTGTGATCGGGCCACCTCTTTGGGGATCAAATAATTACCGCCAAAATCAATAAGCAGCCCGAGCATCATTTTTATAGATAGAGCGAGGTATAAGCGGCCAAAATCTTCGCTACCAAGATATCGAGGCAGAAAGTATAGAAGCAGAAAGCTCGACCCCCAGGTAACGATTTGTGCCCCCATCATTACCGACACATTTTGCGCGATAGATTTACCTATTTCGCTATTTGTGGTCTTTTCAGCCATCGTTGGACCCCTCATTATCGTCAGCTTCAGGATCTTCTTCTGATTGTAATTTGCTGATTACGGGCAGTAGCCCCATCAAGCAGCCGAGGTAAATCATGTTTCGGTAATAGGTGAGCTGGAGATCATAAAAGGAGACCACCATCTGGTTAATTGTCGCGATGATAATTACCAGCGTTACAGCTTTTAAAAAAGGATCTTTAAGCCGCATAAATACTTGCGTGCCTTTTGCCGCAAAGCAGTTGAAGAAGAGCCAAAAGGCAAAAAATCCGACGGCTCCCATTTTTACCAGTACCCAGTAGATTTGATTGTGGGGAATGTAATCGCGCAGTGAAAAACGAATTTCAATCAGCGGTAAGGGTTGATCATATCTTTTGCCAAACCCGGTACCGAAAATGGGGTTGTTCACCACGGTTTGGGCGAGGTTATAGTTTTCGAAGTCTCTGTAAAGATTCGAGGAATAATCTCGGAAATTCGTCTCCTTATCCGGTTCTACAAGCCCCGATTTAATCATCTGCACCGGCCGGCCGAGAGTTCCGTAGTCGTTCCAGAATGCAGCTCCATAGAGGCTTAAGACAAACAGGGCGGGGATGAAATATTTTAAGAATTTCATCTGTTTGATAGTGGGTAGAAGTATAATAAATGCGGTGATAGCCACAATAAATGAGGCGTACGTAGCCCGGCGTTGGGCTACGTAAAATCCCAGCGCAAGCGGTAGTAAAAACGTAAATAGCCACTTTTTTTGCTTTTCTCCGGTGTTATAGACCATCAGGCCGAGAAGAAAAATAAATATGGTAACCATAAAGAGGGGATCCTCGTGATTGGTAAGCACATCGTAACCACCGGTAGTAAATCCGAGGCTGACAAACCGCTCGATACCCTGAAAGGCTTTAAAAATGACCCCTACGATAAAAATCCAGAAGAGAATGGTTATCTGCTCTTTTGTGTCTACAATTTGAGGCACAATTACGTACATCAGGCAGAGGTAGAAAAGGGCACGAACTTCCCACAATGCAACCAGAAAATCGCCGCCGCCCCGGAGTCCGTTTAAAAACGAAAACAGTAAGCTGCCAAAGAAGATTAAAAAAGCTCCCCAGACGGCAATCGGCTTATATTCGAAATTTCTTTGAATAGCCACATGTAACAAAAGAGCAACGGTTATAAACAGTATATGGATTTCGAAAGGGCTAATAACCCCCGCTTCGAAAAAGGGTACATAGGTGATCTCTTTTAGGTTGTTGAAAAAACGAACCTCATGTGTGAAAGAGGGGAAACCGGGCACCGGAAATTGATCGAAAATGAAAACCGTGAACATGAACAGGTAAAGGCTGTAATCAATCCGAAGCATGCTCAGGAAAAGTACGAACGTAAAATAGATGATCCCCACAACGAGGGGGACATTTCCGCCCGAGATATAGAGCCCGCCACTCATAATGGATGCAAAGAGAAGCAGCATCCATAGTACGAAAGAGTTTTCGCGGTCTAACCCCAGGGGAGAAAGCAGTAGCTTTTGGTATAACCAATTTGAAGCCGAATAGTTGGAAGTATTCATTTTTCCGTGATTAATATTCGGGCAGAGGCATAGTAAACATCATGAAAACTACGTAACCAACCAGAAGTAGTGTTAACATGGATATGGATATAATGGGGACCCCATCCTTTGTGGTAATTTTTGCTCTGATTAAGACGAGAAAATGGAAGAATATGATGCCGAAAAGAATTTTCATGTATCTTCACCTACCCGGTTGAACACATACCCGATAAATTGATCCTCATCGAGGTGTTTGAATATTTTGTTGAACTCTCCTTTTTTAGTTTTTTGGGCGTCGATAACGCTTATAAGCCCATCAATTTCGTTTATAAAATGAATTGGGAAATCACGCACCGGCAGGATGGAGCTCATATCAATAATTACGAAATCGAACTTATTTTTAAGGGCAAATAAAATTTGGCGCAAAACAAGGGTGTCGCTAATTCTGGGTGGTAGTTGTTTGCAGTTTCCGGCCGTCATCAGGTATAAATTATCTATGGAGGTGGGCAGAACCCTCACTTTTTGGAAATAGATAGCTTCTGCTATGCCGGGAGACAGATCTGTACTAAAAATTTTGTGTAGCTTTGGCCGCGTAAAGTTCATATCAACCAAAAGAGTTTTTTGATTGTAGCCACGGGCTAAAGAGACCGCCATATTTGATGCTACCAACGTTTTACCGTCTTGTTGATTGGCACTTGTAATGCCAATAGTCATTTTAGTATTGGTGAAAACTGATGATAGTTTTGAGAAATTGAAGCTGTTGTAATATTTCGGGTCGATAACTTTTTTATCAACATCGGTCTGGGACCTCTTGGAAATCTTTACAGGAAGCAATTCTGTGTCTTTAACGGTTATACTATCCTCTCTCAAGTTCAACTGTTTTTGATTTTTACTGCTGAAAATATTCTGATTCTTCATGGTGTCGGAACCTTATTTGTTAAGTTAAATAAGCGATGACAGGTTTTTGATAGGGGACGTCGGTATCGTAACGAAGTGTGGTGTCCATGACCTCGGCAAATGCGCTTAAGGCAACTCCCATTATCAGGCCCACAAATAAGGCTATGCCAATAATGAGCCTTTTATTTGGGCTGGCCGGTTTTTCCGGTGTGTGTGCTGCATCAAGGACGATGAATTGGTCTGCGGCTCGTTGACCGATATCTCTTGTCATTTTTGCCTGCTCCAGTTTTACTTTCATATCGGCCTGTAACCCTTCGTATATGCTAAAATCGGATTGTTGCGAGCTGGCTCTCTGCGATGCGACAAAGTATTGCTGCATTTCGTTGACTACCCGCTGTCTTTGTTGACTTAAATCATTTTTTTGTGTTGTAAGGCGCTGAATGTTCGACTCAAGAGTTGGGGGAATTCGGTTGGCAACATCTTGTATTTGCAGCGCCAGTGTTCGCACCCTCGGAAAACTGTCGGTGAACTGTTGACGGAGAGTTTCATATTCGTTTAAAAGTGTTGATAGTTCATCCCCAAACTGAGTATCGGAAAGGGGAAGGCGAAACAGGTGGCGTATTCCCACATTTAGTTCTTCGGCATTTTGGAACTGCTCCAACGTGGCTAGCTTTTCTTCCTCCTGGATGAGACTCCACTCTATAGCATCAAGTTGTTCTTCAATAGCTCGTAATCGATCCTGCAGCGCCACAGTACTACTGGGCATCTCTCGCATTATGTCGGATGTTGCGGCCATGGTTTGATTTCTCTGCTGGTTAACGATGGATTCGATCTCTTCCAGCTTGGTGCTGAAAAAATTAACTGTCTCTTCATGGCGGCGGGTCTCAAGCCGGATTCTGGAATTTATAAAGTGGTTGGTAAGAAGCTCTGCGCCAAGCTTGGCCCGTTGTGGATCAGTATTTATAAATCTGATTTCAAACGAATCGGATCCTCTTGATCTCGTTGTGATACTGTTTTGGGTGCTTTCTATCAATTGCTGCCTTTCAGCTTCACTTCTGATTTTTTCGTCCAGCTTAAGGCTGTCTATTAAAATCTCCATGGTAGATCTGCTGTAAATAATTTCATTCAAGGAGTTCAACCGATCCTCGGAAGCTATGGATACAGCCATCTCATACATTACAAGAGGGTTTAGGGTCTCATCCTTTTGCACTAGTATGGTTGTGGATGATTCGTATTTAGGCTCGATATATTGAAGTGCAACCAGAGCGGCAATTAAAAACAGAATGGGAGTAATAATGAGTAACCGCCGCCGGCGTCTAGCCGCAGCTTTTAAATTCTGGGCAGAATCTTTTAGTTGGTACATAGAGGTAGTTGGTTTAGTGATGAAACATAATTCAGTTGACGGTACTCGTCGCTCGATGGGATGCAATTGCTGTGCCAAAGTGAAAGGGAGTTGTTACGAATTGATCAGAAAACCCTTTTCAGTGGGTTTTAAACCGCTTTTTTGAAGAGAGATTTTTTATGGCGATAGGTAAACCAATTCGGGTTCTGCAAATCTGGTGACTATTTACTCAGCTCCCATTCTTTTGTGTGCAATTAATACTCTAACCCAATTTGGCCTACTTCTTTCATGGAGGAGTTGTGGCTCTTTATAAATAGATAAATATTTAAATAACATGTACTTAAGGGGTGGTAGTCGGGTGGTGAATAATAGTTTGGCACATTTGTTGTCTATATCGAGGCAACTGTAACAACTCACCATTTAGATTACTTCAACAATTATGAGAGAAAAACTTGTACATCCAATGTTATCCGTGGTACTGGTAATAAGTTTTTTGGCGGTAACCCAGGCATGCTCTTCAACCCGAACCATGAGCGATGATAGAAATGGTGAGATTATGGATCGAGCCGCAATAGAGGCCCAAACAGCCGAGGCCTCCTATCAAATTCGNCCGGGAGATGAAATTGAAATACTGGTTTGGGAGCAGCCCAGCTTTAATACATTAACTACTGTCTCGAGGTTAGGAACCATAGCAATTCCGCTGGTTGGCGAGCTTACAGTTGCCGGTTTTACGCAGGAGGAATTGGTAAGAGAGTTGGAGCGAAATCTTACAGAATACGTTCGCGGGGATATTAACCTCACGGTTTCCATTCGAAATACCGATACCATGATTGTTTCGGTACTAGGTATGGTAACAGAACCCGATAATTATTCCGTAGCCGATCAAACATCCATCTTTCGATTGCTTGCCACAGCAGGCGGCCATACAGAACTGGCCGATTTGAAAAAAGTTAAGCTGTACAGGCAAGCTTCACCGGAGGACTATGTGGAACTTAACCTGTTGGAATATTTAGATAGCGGGCAGATGAACTCCATGTCGTTGGTGGTACGCCCGGGAGACATTGTATATGTACCGAAAAAAGAGAATGTAGTTCGCGAAATGTCGGAATTTTTGAGAGACGTTGTGGTGCTTTTCGGAATCTTTAGAGTATTCGGTTAGAATGAAAAAAAGAGAAAAATATAGCGTTTATACGGTATTCATATTTTCATTTATCATCCTGNTGGCGAGTCCATCTATATTGATGGGACAGCTAACAATTAGCGAGGAGAATAGAGGTACGCTTGAAATTCATAAATTCGATACCCGATCCCTTTCGATGGGGAGTGCTACAGTTTCTGATGCATATGGAAGAGTTTCAATGGGAGTTAATCCTGCATTAACCGGACTATTTAACAAGAGGATTTCCATTAACTCCAATTCAAACCACAGTTGGGATACCAACCTTCTTCGGTACGATGCAACGTTGCCGACGTTAATTGTTGGCCAGCATCATATAACTGCACGGGTTGGAATGCTTAATAGCGGGTATGATGAGATCAACTATTTGGGGTCTGCTCAATTTCCAGAGCCCGATGTCAATCAATATCACGCTGATCTTACATACGCCTTTGCCATTACCGAAGTGTTTAGTGTTGGGCTGCTTCAAAGTTTGTCCTATTCATTTAACGATGATGCACAATACCTGACATATTTCACTGATTTCGGCATTGCTTACGCACCGGCCGAGAATATCAGTTATGGATTGGTTTTGCGAGGTATTGGCCGCGAGGTTGAGTATGAAATTATAGAGACGGGAGAAACTACGCTGCGAAGCAACACAATTGGACAAAAACTTGAGGTTGGAGCGACATTCAGGTTCCCGGTTGAACAGAGAAGACCCTACATGACATTGTCGCTTGCAAATGAAAAACGATTTGGCGAGGACGGATTATGGTATAAAGCAGGGCTTGAACTATTACCGTATAGATTTTTAGCAGTAAGAGGCGGGGTCCAGTTTCGATCAGTAGATGTGATTTTTCTACCGCGAGCAGGACTCGGCTTTAATACAGACTACTTCCGATTGGATTATATGGTTGCACCAAGAAATCAACGAGGAGAAAATTTTCACCAGTTAGGATTAACCTTTCAATTTTAAAGAGATGAATGCTTCAGCGAAAACTCTAACATCATGGGCGGGCCAGAAACCTACAGTAGAAAACGGTTTTGGTACCGGGAGTTTACTAATGAAGGATATTTTCACGAAAGTGGAAACAATTTCCAGACTCGAAAAGCATGTAGTACTTATCGGAGAGATAGGTGTGGGCAAAAAGAGATTGGCGGAGGTTATCCATAAAAACAGCCGTCGAAGTGATGGGCCGTTCCACACGTTTTACTGTATTGATGTTGATGAAGCTGAATTCCAAGAGGCATTTTGGGAACATATCCATTTTGAAAATAATCACCTGCAGATCAAATATGACCTGCTTGAAAAAACCGGTGGCGGTACCCTGTATCTCGATCAGTTTTCAGAGCTGCCCGATGATTTAATGCTTAACCTCGTGCACTCTTACCTGCGTGGGTGTAAGCAGCTGTTTAAATACAATTTATCCATTGCGCCACGGCTCATTATTTCGGTGAGTCAGGAGGCACTTCAGGGCCTTAAGAAATTAAAACAGTGGGGCGAACTTCTCTCCTCACTCAATCCCATATCCATCATGGTGCCGCCGTTGCGTGAGCGCAAAGAGGATATTCCTCGCTTTATTGAAATCTTTTTGGACGAGGTAAGACAATCTGATCCCGATCGCAGTCATCTGCAAATGTCGGAGGCGGCTATAAATGAGTGCATGAAGTATACCTGGCCGGGTAACATTCGGCAGCTAAAAAACGCCGTGCTTCAGGGAGCAATCCTTTCGCAAGGAGAGGTGATAGAAGTTCATCATATGCCATTCTCGATGAACTGGAAACTACCATACTAATTACAATAAACATTCATCAAGTACTATAACCGAAACCTATAAACCACACAGCCATGATCTCCCCGTTTGTTATTTCATTCTTGCTGCCGGTTATCCTTTCGCTGTTGATCACACCGCTGGTGATTAGGTTTGCGAATATGATTGGTGCGACCGACAAGCCGGGAGAACGAAAAGTCCACACTACCGTTATGCCACGAATTGGCGGCCTTGGAATATTTTTAAGTGCGGCCATCTCTATCATTATAGTATTTTCACTATTTCCGGAGTTTTTCTCTGAAATAGTTGAAGGGGGAAGAACTACAGGAATCCTTGTATTCTGCTTTGTATCCCTGTTTGCACTCGGGTTTTGGGATGATCTGAAACCGCTATCCCCCGAAGTAAAATTTGGGGTGCAATTCGCATTGGCCGCCCTCATTTATATTGCCGGCTTCAAAATTTCGAACATTACGAATCCACTTGGAATGGGAATGCTAAATGTGGAGATCATCGATTTTCCGCTAACCATTCTCTGGATTGTTGGAATCACTAACGCGTTCAACTTAATTGATGGGCTGGACGGGCTAACATCCGGCGTTGCTACAATTGCGTGCATATCTATTTTTTCGGTGGCAGCCATGTCGGGAGAGGTGGAAGTTGCCCTGCTATCACTTATAGTTGCCGGCGCCCTGGTAGGATTTCTGAGGTATAATTTTAACCCGGCAAAAATATTTTTAGGCGATTCAGGCAGCCTAATTATCGGTTTCTCTCTGGCACTGTTATCGATACAGAGTACCGCAAAACTCACAACCGGCTTTGCACTTCTGTTTCCTCTTTTAGTGTTGGCATTACCAATTACCGACACGTTGGTATCGATGCTTCGCCGGTTGCTGGGAAGCTTTTTAAAAAATCAATCAGAGGATGCCCCTTCCCTTCTTAAACGGCTGCACGGCATGTTTTCGCCTGATAAATCACACATTCACCATCGCTTATTGTCGATGGGGTTAAGCCACCGAGGCACAGTACTTGTGCTCTACGGCGTTTCTATACTATTTGCATTCAGTGCATTTCTATTCACACAAATTGATACCGTAGAGCGATCCATCACCATAGCAGCAGGGCTGGGAATAATTCTAATTCTCGGCATTAAAAAATTACACTATCACGAAATGGCAATCTTCAACAACGGGTTGATGATCCCATTTTACGAAAAATGGATCCTGAACAAATCATCATTTATTCGACTTGCCGATATTCTTTTTATCACGGCATCATTCACCCTCAGCTACCTGATGGTTCGCAATGCATTTCCGGGCTATATAGAATTTATGGATGTAAATATTATGCTCGCTATGATACTCTGCCTGCAATTTTTTACGCTCTGGATAAGCGGTCTCTATCGCGAAAAAATGAGCGAGTTTGGCATTGGCAGTGCACTTCATATAACAGCATCGGTAGCGTACGCCTCCGCTTCAACTGGATTTCTGTTTTTGATGATGAATGCAGTGCCAATGATTGTGACAATGCAGTTCATTATCCTGAATTTCTACTTTCTGCTCACCTTTGTATTAGGATTTAGAATGGCGTATCAGGCGCTTAGTTTCTGGTTCAATCGAGCTAAAAAATCGGGAGAGAGCGTACTTATTTACGGTGCCGGTGAAAATGGCAGTATGGTACTGCACAAAATTTTGAGCTCCCCAAAAAACGCTGTTCGGGTTCTCGGGTTTTTGGATGATAATCCCGAATTGGAAGGGAAGCTAATGTACGGCTATCCCATTTTAGGTGGGCACTGGAAATTGACAAAAGCTCATCAGAATAGCAGGGTAGATTCTATTTACATCTGCGATGAAGGAATTAAGTGCGAAAACTTAAAACGGCTTAAAGAGACAGCATATCACCTGGGAATATCCATCAAAAAGCTGAATATAAACTTCTCCGAGATAGATGAAAGGGTAGTTAATAATGGTGAGGAGATAAACGAGCAGAAGGTAGTACAGCAGGGAGCAATTCCTGTATATACTGCACAATGATTTTAACAGGGATCACAAGCATGAGAACAAACGGTATCATAATAATTATAGCATCTGTGGCACTATTTTCGTGTGACCTATTCAGTAATAAATCAGGTGTGCCGATTAACGAAAATATATGGGTGAATGGATACCTCGTTTCGTGGGAGCATAATCCGGAAACGGAGCTTGTAAATAGTGGAACCATAAGAGTCACCGATATTGATTGGGACGCACTTACCCATTTAACCTACTTCTCGTTAGCAATTGCCGAAGATGGCACCCCTTTNTACAGTCTGGACCCTCTATTTAGAAATAACTTTAATTCCGACAGGTTGAACTCAATTGTGCCGGCCGCACATACCAACAACACGAAGATAATTTTTAGTGTCGGGGGCGGGGGTAATTACGAAGGTTTTAGTGGGGCAATTGAGGAAGAAAATCGGGCTCAATTTATCGACACCATTAAAATGATTATTGATGAATACGGTTTTGATGGGGTAGGCTTGAATATGACGCCCATAGAACCGGAAGATTTTGACAACTACAGAGAATTTGTTCGCGAACTCTCCTCTGCGTTTAATTCGATAAAAACTTGGCAGGATGAGCGACCACTTTTAACGGTAGCAGCACTAAAATCAGAAGGGATGAGTTTTCTTTATGCAGATCTGCAGCGCCATTTTGACCAGATCAATATTTTAACATTCGATATGGCTCAGCCATGGAGGGGCTGGCTGGCCTGGCATAACTCAGCACTCTACAGCAGCAGCCAAATGTTTGAAGAGAGCGTAACGCAACGGCTTCCTTCTGTAGATGAAAAGATAAATGAGTGGGTTGGTGTCGGTATAGAGAGGTTAAAGCTTGGAATAGCTCTTAATTTTTATGGCTCGGTTTGGGAAGGCCTCAATCTTCTAGAACAGTGGGAAAGTTGGCCTACACAAGATATGTCGCTCTTTACAATCGAATCGTATAACACATTACGTGAATCGTATAACCTCGAGCAATATGAATGGGATGAAAGTGCAAAAGCATCATATTTGAATCTCGAGGATCCCCAAATATTTGTCAGCTTTGATAACCGGCAATCTATTGAAGTGAAGATGGAATACTTAAAAAGAAATCGGCTGGGTGGCATGATGATATGGGATTTAAGCGGAGGATTTTCTGAGGATAATGTACCCAAAAACCCTCTTTTGAAGGTTGTTAAAGATAACTTTGAAAAAGAGAATTATGAATGACGGATATAAATCTCACCCCAGATTATTTCATCTGATGAATGCGATGAGGCTATTACGCAATGGTCATTATGGAATTTTCTTTAGTGAACTAAAAACCAGGCTTCGGTCGGAAAGCTATTCTTTTGGATTGAAAAGGGATTTGCACCAAAAATTTAAATCGCCCAAAGCTAAAATAGAGTTAGATATTAGGGAGCTTAAGAAGGACGATGTTCCGTTACTGCTCGAAAATAGTGTTGAAAATCCCATCAACCCGAGAATTATAGCCAGCCAGCAGGCGCATGTAAATGCAAATATTCCCACGTGCTATGTGGCTGTAACCGAAGATGATGATCCTTGCTATATGCAGTGGCTTTTCACCAATGATCAAAACGATATAATTGAAGAGCATTTTGAGGGGGTGTTTCCTCGGCTGAAAGAGGATGAAGCACTGCTTGAAGGAGCATATGGAAGACTATCTTACAGAGGGTTGAGAGTTATGCCGGAAGCAATGTCTCGAATAGCGGAAAAAGCAGCTTCAAAAGGGGTTCGGTGGGTTATTACATTTGTAGATGTAACAAATATTCCCTCCATAAAAGGGTGCAAGAGAGCAGGTTTTGAGCCGTATATTTTGCGAAAAGAGAAGATTGTATTGTTTAAGCGCAGGATAACATTCCATGAAATTTCAGATTCGTTGATGGAAGAATATCACCAAACGATGACCAGCTCACGTAAACCCAAAAAAGCATCTCTGGTGGAATCCTAAGAAGAGAAAAATCAAACAAATATGTAAATGGACAATAAAATCGAAAAACGGGTATACATCAAAAAAGTCATTTTTTTAGTTGGAATGGCCATGCTTACTCTATTCTCCTATGCCACTGTTTCTGCATTTCAGGCAGCAGATAAATCTGTATTTGTACAGGTTAAAGATGGCTCTTTTACTCTTGATGGAGAGGAGTTTAAATTTGCCGGTACGAATGCATATTACCTGCCAAATTATGAAAAGTTAGACCCTAACGTTGTAGATCGCACGTTTGATGCGTTCCGCGTTGCGGGAATATCAGTGGTTCGGATGTGGGCATTTTACGATGGAACAGATTGCGGGTACAGCTCAGTCGATAGTAGTGAAAATGTAATTCAAACAGTGCCGGGAGTATATAGAGAACGAGCTCTCCGCGATTTAGATCGAGTTATTGCAAAAGGAAAGAAAGAGAATATTCGGTTTATTTTACCACTTGTGAATTTTTGGGATGAACTTGGTGGGATTTGCCAGTACAACACCTGGGCCGGGGCAGAAAACCCATCAGAAAATATGATGTTTTTCATTACAAATGAACAAACACAGCAGTGGTTTAGAAATTATATAACGATGCTTTTAAACCGCGTAAACGTTTATACCGGAGTTGCGTACAAGGATGAGCCGGCAATAATGTCGTGGCAAATTATAAACGAGGGAAGGAACAGGGGGGAGAACCCGGAGGTGTTGCGGGATTGGTATCGCGAAATGGCGCAATTTATAAAATCAATAGCGCCGTACCACTTGGTGGGTACCGGGGAAGAGGGGTTTGATGAGGGAACACCGGCTGAATATTCTGTTCAGAAATATAGCAATACCTATGCACTTCGTGCGGGTGAAGGTACCAGCTATAAGCTAAACACAGCTATTCCCGAAATTGATTATGGAAATGCCCATTGGTATCCCACGGAGTACGGGTTTGGGTATACGATTACTCCGGAACTTTTAAGAGCTCAAAGAGCGTGGCTCGAAGATCATCAAAGAATTGCCAAAAACGTAGGTAAACCGCTTATACTTGGCGAGTATGGGTTCCCCGGCTGGGGGGATGAACGCGTAATGGATATGTATAGCTCATTCTGGAATTTGGCAGAAGAGTTGGGGATTGATGGAACCCTGCTTTGGCAGCTAACGGCAGATTATGTGAAGTGCACAGAATATGGCGGAAATATCTGCTGGCCCGGGGGGCGGGAAGATACGGAGCTGTTTAAGAAGTTTATGAGCCATGTTCGAAATATTGAAGACGGGCGTTTAAATCGCGCNGATTTAAGATCGGATTGATAGCGTAGATCTGCACCTCTTGTAAAAGGGACGTTTAAAAAATGTACACAATCTAACGCGCTAGAATAAAGCATCTCTTGAGGGACGGAAATTGAGGAGCTGCAGGGTGCTCAATACTCCGGCTACATCAAACCATTTAACGTAGCTCATTTTAATGTGTATGCATATATATCGTTAAAATCATTTTTACAAATGTAAAATATATAATCTTTTAAATATTTTTTATAACTCTTCAATCATTTGAGAATAAATGAGTTATAGATTTTTCACCCCTTCTTATATCTATTTTTGCAAAAAATAATGGAAACATTATTAATTCAAACCACTCTATGGATTACAACATGATTAGGGAGATCTAATTAAATGTTCCTGAATTGTGCAGAAGTAGTTGCTTTATCGGTAATCGATAAAGCGTTCCGATGACGGTATCCAAACGTCAAAAATAGAACAGACTAATGAATAAAACGCTAAACAAAGTTAATTAAGGCTCAAATAATTAACGCTCAACAACGCTCAAATAATGCTCAAACATGACCTATAAGCATATACTCAAAATAGTAATGCCTGTCGTTCTTGCTCTTACTTTGCTGACACAGTGCGACTCAGTTACTTCCGGTAACGATGACGTTGAACAAAATGAATCCATAACCCTTATATCACCCGTAAATAGTGCCACAAATCAATCCTTAGAGGTTGAGTTACAGTGGGAACAAGTAGAGGGATACAGCGCCTATAATATAAAGCTTTCTGAAACGGAAAGTTTCGATGATATCATAATAGATGAAACGGTCGAAGGCTCCTCTTATGAAGCAGTAGGACTCTCACCTGATGAAACCTACTATTGGAAAGTTTACCCTATGGAAAGTAACGACTCCGGCCCATGGTCTGAGGTTTGGAACTTTACGACCGGTGACGAAAACAGCCCACCTGCATCAGGTTCATTTGTTGAAGTACAAAACTCCAACTTTGTTATTGATGGCCAGGTTACTCGGTTTGCCGGAACGAATGCGTACTACCTGCCGAACTACGAAAAATTGAACTCCGGAGTTGTAGATCGTGCATTTGATCTGTTTGAAGATACCGGCGTTAACGTGGTGAGAATGTGGGGGTTTTATGATGGGTACGATTGCGGTTACAGCAAGAATGATCCCAACGAAAACGTCATACAAACCGCACCGGGTGAGTATGATGAGCGTGCACTTCAGGATTTAGATCGCGTGATTGCCAAAGGGATAGAACACGGCGTGAAGTTCATCATCCCCTTTGTAAACTATTGGGATGAGCTCGGTGGAATCTGCCAGTACAACACCTGGGCAGGTGCGTCTAGCCCGTCACAGAATATGGAGTTCTTTATAAATAATGATCAAACCCAGCAGTGGTTTAGAGATTATATAGATATGCTCTTGAACCGTGAAAACACCGTCACAGGCGTGAAGTACAAAGATGAGCCGGCCATTTTTGCATGGCAAATCATCAATGAAGGACGGAACAGCGGTGGCGATCCGCAGCTCATCCGCGACTGGTACCAGGATATTGCTCAGTATATCAAGTCGATAGATTCCAATCATCTTGTAGGAACCGGTGAGGAAGGGTTTGATGAAGGAACTCCGTCGGAATACAGCACGGAAGAGTACAGCAACACCTATGTTTTGCGCGCCCAGCAGGGGACAAGCTATGTGATGAACACGGCGATTCCTGAAATCGATTTTGGAAGTGCACACTGGTATCCCAATGAGTGGGGGTTTGGAACCACGATAAATGATGATCTGCTGCGGGCACAACGTGCATGGTTAGGCGATCACCAGGCGATTGCTGAAAGCCATGGCAAGCCATTTATTATCGGTGAGTTTGGATTCCCGGGCTGGGGTGATGACCGCGTGGAAGAGATGTACAAGGAGCTCTACAGCGAAGTGGAGAGCCAAAGGGTTGATGGAAACCTGTTGTGGCAGTTAGTAGCCGACGGCACCAAGTGTTGGGAGTTTGGTGGAAACATCTGCTATCCCGGCGGCCGAGAGGATACCCAGCTGTACAATCCGTTCAGGGACCATGTTGAGTTTATGCGAACTCTTCGATAACAAAGCAGCCATATAATTGAAATAACTTTTAAGCCGAACTCGCATTTGCGGGTTCGGCTTTCTTATTGGGGCTCGCTAAAATTATACCGATCTAACTTGTTGTGCAGCGTTTTTCTGGCAAATCCTAAAAGCTTTGCGGCTTCGGTTTTATTGTTATCAACGGAACGAAGCGTTTGTTTGATGGCCTGCTTTTCAATCTCTTCAAGACTAGTTCCCACAGGGATGTGCAGGTATTGATTCGAGTGGTCTTCATTGTAGCCACTAAAATATTTTGATTCCGATTTCGAAATAGACACAGGTAACATATCAGGCGTTATAACATCTCCTTCCAGCAGAACCAGGCACCGCTCAATATTATTTTTTAATTCTCTTACGTTTCCGGGCCAGTCGTAGTTGGTAAGTACTTCGATGGTTTCTTCAGAAAACTGAATGTTGCCTAATCCATATGCATCGCAATAGCAGTTTTTATAAAATTCGATTAATAGTGGAATATCTTCTTTTCGATGGCGCAGTGGTGGAATGTATAGTTCAATTACATTTAGGCGATAAAAAAGATCTTCGCGGAAACTGCCTGCTTTAACTTGGTCGCTCAAAATCTTATTGGTTGCCGAAATAAGGGTGACATCCACCTGAATTTCTGCTTTACCCCCAACTCGTCTGAATCTTCCGGTTTCTACGGCCCGCAGTAATTTTACCTGGGCATTGAGAGACATTTCACCAATTTCATCGAGGAAAAGAATGCCTTTGTCGGCCATTTCAAAACAACCCATTTTTTGAGAGTCGGCCCCTGTAAATGCCCCTTTTTCATGCCCCAAAAGTTCGCTTTCAACTAATTCTCCAGGTATGGCTCCACAGTTAACAGTAACCATCGGTTTATTATGCTTAAGACTATGATAGTGTATTAACCGTGCAAAAACCTCTTTCCCGGTGCCGTTTTCCCCGGTAATAAGAACGGTTGCTTTTGTTTTTGCGACCAACTTAATTTTTCGGTAAAGATCTAACATTGCCGGGCTTTGTGTGATCAGTATCGGCTTCTCGCCGCAATGTATGTTTTTGGTGTTGTTGTCTTTTTGATCTATGGATGAATGTTTTTCCATTCTAGCGCTCCCTAAAACTACTTGTAATTATTTTTATGAATATCTCTCTCTAAAAAGTGGACGATTTGATATTTCTGGGGTTTTTTGCCCATAAATCAAAACCCATCTTTTATATAGTTAATCAGGTAATTATTGAATTGAATAGTTGATCATTAACAATAATTACTATATGCCCTTAAATATTAAAATGTAAATTTTAATACCTTTTAAGATTGTTTGAACGTGCCCCTATCAGTACACTTTAAAACATCTTAAATGAATGTGTAAATATGCCATTTCCTATACATTATAGAAAATGGGAAATAATTTACAGATATCACAGGTAGGGGGGATAAACAGAAATAAAGCTTCAAAAAGGTAGGCTTTCGAATTACAGGAATGATCTGTTTTACTCTTTGTATATAATTGACCATAGATAAATATTCTAGTCGTTAAAAGTTTAGTAACTACACCAATGTAGCAGATGGGTGACGATTGTTGGTTACGTATAACCGCCAATTGATTACATAAATTACGTAATGTACAGGGAGCGGATGTAATTACGTTAATTATAACTCAGATATGAGCAGGTTTAATAACTAAAATATGAAGTATAACGTGAACATGGGATTTATATAATAATTTATAAAATGGGTGTAACAGAGATTATTTAAGACGTAGCTAATATAGTAGTGGACAATAGCACGTACTATTACAAATCGAGAGAGATAAAGGGAGACAGGCCTTGAGCACCTGTTTCCCTTTTATATTTAAACGCATATCGAATTCAGATCAAATGAGAAGACCGGGTTAATTATGACGTTAATTTAAATGTACTGGCATTCGACACAGCCGGAAATCTAAATAACAAATCTTCTCCACTAGATTAGCAATTCACATTATCGATGACGGGTCCGAGATTGCGATCGATGGGTAATCAATATTTTTTAAGTGTTCTTGTACCGGCCACGTGTTGTAAGGGTACAAACAACTTTAAAGAAGGGAGTTAGAGTATATAATTGGTTTGTATAAGATTTAATAGAATGGATGTAATAAATAAGTTCTAAGATGATGTTAACATAGAAGTGGACAATAGCACATACTATTACAAATCGAGAGAGATAAAGGGAGACAGGCCTTGAGCACCTGTTTCCCTTTTATATTTAAACACATATCGAGTACAAATCATTAATGGCTGCGGAGAGTATGATCACTGCGCAATACAACAGTAGGACAATGTTAAAAAGAAAGAATAAGTAAACTCTGTGATTTGTATAAAGTATAATGAAATAGATGTAATAGATAAGTTCAACGAGTGCATTAATTTATGAGTGGACAATAGCACGTACTATTCAAATCAAGAGAGAAAAAGGAGACAGGCTTTGAGCACCTGTTTCCTTTTTAATTTTAAGACATATCGATTACAGTCATTGATATTTCTCGTTTAATTAAATCGGGATTATTTGTACAGCGTTTTTACTTCTCTTGATAAATGATAACATAACTCTTCACTATTTGATAAATGGATTCAAACTAAAAATAGCCTGGGTAGGATTGTGATTAATGAGCGGTCAACTCTTCATGAAAATGAAGAACCCATTACCATACCGTTCGACTCCAGGTATGGTTTTTGAACGATATCATTAATTGCCAAGAGCAAATTTGAGAAAAACGTTAGTTAATAGTTTCATTTAGAGAAGGGATTACGAAACTATGACGTTACGTTAAGCCATAAAGAGAGTTCGAGTAAATAATTGATTTATATAAGGTTTAATTGAATGAATGTAATAGGTATGGTTTGAGAATGTATTAATATAGCAGTGGACAATAGCACATATACTATTCAAATAGAGAGAGAAAAGGGAAACAGGCCTTGAGCACCTGTTTCCCTTTTATATTTCACAGATGTACCGAATATTAATTGTTGTTTTGGAGTTCAATTATGGCTGCTACGCACCGGTGCAATAAACACATCCATAAAAAATAGAAAAGTGATAAAATCTGTGATTTATACAAATTTAAATGGAATGGATGTAATAGATAAGTGCAACGGGTGCATTAACATACAAGTGGACAATAGCACATACTATTCAAAAAGAGAGAAAAAGGAGACAGGCTTTGAGCACCTGTTTCCTTTTGTTTTTTAAAGAGGTTGCTAATCCGAACCGTTGGTATCGCTTCTGTAACGAAACCCGAAACTATTGGATTTATCTGTTCCGGATTGAGAGAAAATTTACTGGATCAATAGGCCTATCAATGTGATCTGTAAATTATGTAAGAGTTAAATTTTCGATGTAATGCACAAATTTCTCAAAAGCTTTATCATTTGTTAATGTTATTCGAAGATGCCTTTCAAGGGCAATAATCCACTTGCAAAGTTCTCTTATTAATGTCTCTACAAATAAAAAGAAGCAGTTATATCATCTTGGACAAAGAACTAGATAAATCCACGGTCAGTCACAAAAAAGAAACCTATAAAATGCTCTATGTTAAATATATGGTCAGTTTGCGCTGTAAAGACGTTGTGCGAAGTGAGCTCAAAAAACTGAACATACCATATCGAACATCACTACATGGAGCTATACGGATTCCGGATAGTAAATCACATGCCCAGTACGAACTCCGAGCAAATTTACGAAAGCACGGAATGGTTCTGCTCGATGAACGTGAAAGTGAGCTGATAGACAAAATTATAGAAGTTGTGATCGATACGATTCACTATTCTGAAGAACTGCCCAAACTTAATTTTTCTGAGATGATCAGAGAGGTTGTTGGGACAGAAACTACACCAATTCTAAAAATATTTTCTGAAGTGAAGGGAGTATCTATCATAAACTTTATCGTAGAACAGAAACTTGAGCGGGGGAAGGAGCTTTTACTTAAGGATGATCTTACCGTGGACAATGTTTCAGATAAGCTCAACTATAAAAGTAAAGATCTGTTTATTGCCCAGTTTAAAAAATACACCGGTTTAACTCCATCGTACTTTATAAAAATGCGGGGTGGCCACAAAAATCTGCTATTAAACTCATCATCTCCCCGAACATCGTCATCGCTTTACTAATAAATTCAGTTATTTACTGAGATCTAAGGTTTATAAAATTCACTAACACTTTTTGGCGGCTCTTTAAACGGAGCCGCTTTTTTTATGTCTAAAATATATTTTTGCTATACGAACGATGCGCGATAATTACATACGTTCGCTTAGCTGTAAATCATGCAATAGATTTAGAAATAAATGTAATGTCTAAAACCTTTGGGTTGATCAAATTTAAACTGTATTCAAGTTTAAATGATCAAAACAAAGAAATCATGAGTGATAAAAACAGAGAAAGTGTAGCAAACGGTTTTGGAGATACATCCAAAGAAGAGAGAGCAAAAAAGAGTGAACACCAACATGACCAGGTGTATATGAGCGGATCGCGAGGATTCTCTATAGGTGAATTGATTGACCGGGATGATTTGGAAATCAGATCAAGAAAACAACGGAAAAACTTCAAAGGGGTATAATCACAGAAATATAAATTGTAAAGTGATGCAAAGTTCACAGAATCTTATTTCGCCTGATCAGGATGGGAGTGACAGACCGTCTATTAAAGGAGAGAAAACCTTTCCGGAGCTAATGAATCTGTTTCATGATCAGTTAAGGGAACTGCTATGGTCAGAAAAGAAGTTGGCTAACCTTGTTCCACAGCTAATTTCCAGAGCTACAAATGAGGCGCTAATCGAAGTACTGACAGATCAAATGCAGGAAAACATAGAGCATATAGGGCGATTGGCAACCATGTTTAGGTTAACCAAACAAAAAACCGCTGCTGTACAGTGCAACGAAATGGCAGTGCTTATTATGGAAGCGGAAAAAATTTCAGAAAGTCGCAATTCAGATATTAACAATGATGTGGAAATCATGAAGGTGTTGAAAAAAATAGAGCATCATTTGTTTACGATATATTGCGAACTTCGCGAATTGGCCGAGGTTTTGGATTTAAGTGACTGCGAAATTTTGATTTTGGACTCGTTGAGTGAAAAGAAAGCAACGAGTTTAAAACTAGTGAAAGTTGCAACGAAGCAAGATCCTTAACCCCCGTAAAAGAGCGGAAGAGGAAGATGCTCTTCTGCTTTTTTTATAAGTAGCAAAATGGCTCTGAATTAATTACTATCAATCTACAATAAATACGCTAACGTTCTGCAGATTTAATCAAGCTCACATCATGCCCACTACAATCACCATAACTGTACTTCTTCTTTTGGTGATATCTATGATCTACGGATTTTATGCTACACAGCAGTGGCGCAAGGAAAACCGGGGCGAAACGGTCCGCAATGAGAAAGACTATTTCCGGGCGGGAGTATTCTACGCAAATCCACATGACAAACGGTTTATGGTTCCCAAACGGTTTGGCGGAGGATATACCTTAAACTTCGGCAATCCCATTTCAGTAGTCGCCGGAATTTTTATCATCGCCGGGCTCCTCTTATTTTATGTGATGAAATAGATTCTGCATCAGCCTCTGTTGTATAACAGGGGCAGTTTTTTATAGACGACGTTCATCAACCCGAATATTTAGGCTAATAAAATTATATGGCGCTTTATTTTCGAACCCTGTTTTTCTCTGTGTTGATGATCGTCGTGATAATTTTGGCTGCCGGTTGCAGTGAGAGGACGCTTGACCTTGAAATGAGCGAAACGGAGATTGCAGTGCAGAGTGGGGAGCAGCTTCTCCACATTGATGATATCCCCGAAAATATATCGGTTGATTCCGATACAGAATTCGGTGCCTCGGCACGTTTTACCGATGCAAAATCATCAGCTGCCGGACGGTGGATCGCTGTGACAACCGTCGGTGTGGCACATGGCGCAGGATGGATTTTTGATGTTGAAACCGGTGAGATAATCCCCGCAGCATTTCAATACGGCGGGAGCGTATCCATTGGTCCGTGGAGTGATGACAGCCGGTATGTGGTGTTCATCGAGGAGGGGCCGGCGCCAATGCATTCGCTCTCCATTGTGGATANGGAATCNCCGGGGAGCACGGTCGGTGATACGGCGCATCCGATTCGGGTTGATGCACATTCGGATGCAGTTCCACCGGAAACAACGTATACACCGATTGAGTGGGATGGTAACAGACTAATTTTTACAGTAAATGGAAGTCGGTATAGTTATCATACTACTACAGGGGAGGTCAACCCAGAGGAAACGGAACCGAGTTAGAGTTAGCATTTTTCCCATCAACTCTTATATTCCCTTTCAAATTCAAACCTTTGCTCTTGTCTACCTAACTTATGAGTGATCAATCCAACTACCTTGCCGAAACGTTTGGAAACCCGGAAACACGCCGAAAAATTTACGTGGGTGGATTCTTTGCCCTTGTAATTGCCGGAATATTTTTTGCCGGGAATTTTCCCGAACAGGGCGATCACTACGGGGTATGGAGTATTATGCCGCCGCTTGTGGCAATTGTACTCGCTTTTTGGACCCGCGAAGTGGTAAGCGCGCTCTTTATCGGTATCTGCCTGGGTGGAGTAATTGCCGGTAATCTGAATATTGTGGAGGGCTTCCTGATCCCCTCTATCGGTACCGAAAGTTTTGCCGTTATTCTGTTGGTCTATCTCTGGGCGCTCGGCGGGTTGATTGGAATTTGGACCCGAACCGGGGGTGCCGAAAAATTTGCAGTTTGGGCCAGCGGGTTGATGGTGCGCGGGCCACGCTCGGCGAAATTTTTTACCTGGCTGATGGGGCTCGTTTTTCACCAGGGCGGAACCATCAGTACCGTACTTACCGGTGCGACNGTTCGGCCCGTTGCCGATAAGCATAAGGTTTCTCACGAAGAGCTCTCCTACATGGTCGACTCCACCGCATCGCCCGCGGCAACCATCATTCCGTTTAATGTGTGGCCGTTTTATGTGGGCGGATTGGTAATCGGAACCATTCCGCTTTTTGAAACGCTGCAGGATGGTGTCAACTTTTTCTTTTCGGCCATTCTGTTCAACTTTTACGCGATGTTCGCCATTCTAATTACCCTGCTTTTCGCCTGGGAAAAGCTTCCTTGGGTGCCGGGTAAAAAGATGAGAGCCGCAACAAAGCGCGCCCGCGAAACCGGTGAGTTGGACCGAAAAGGCGCAACGCCAATGGCGGCCGATGAGCTTACAGATCGGAAAGTACCTGAAAATTATAACCCCGGACTGATCGATTTCTTCGGCCCGATTGGAGCTTTGCTTGGAGTGGCCATTATTCCTTATCTGGTCACCTACTTTATTATGGGGCGGACGGATGATCCCACGTTGATGATCGCCGAGGCGTTTGTTCTTGCCGTACTGGTGGGAATTGGAATTGCCCTGGCAAAAGGAATGGAGCTGCAGGAGGCGATTGATGGATTTATCGACGGATGTAAGGGCGTCACCATTGGAGCGGTTATCCTGGCGCTTGCCGTATCGCTGAAAGAGGTGGCAGATGCTGTCGGTACAGCCGCTTATGTTGTAGAGTTGGTGGGTGATATTGTTGCCCCGTTTGCACTCCCCGGAATATTGATGATTCTCTGTATGTTGATCGCCTTCTCTACGGGAACCTCTTGGGGTACATACGCTGTGGTGTTTCCCGTTGCGATACCGCTGGCGTGGGCCGTTGTTCCCGATCCGTTTTTCCTAACGCTCTGCTTTTCTGCAGTGATTGGCGGCGCGGTTTTCGGCGATCAATGCTCGCCCATTTCCGATACCACAATTTTGTCATCCCTCGCTACGGGGTGCGACCTGATGGATCACGTTACCACACAGTTTCCGCTCGCAATAATGGCGGGTGTTCTGGCGATGATTAGTTACGCTATGATGGTTGTGTTTTTTGTGTAGATTTTAGCAGCAATACGAATTACTTGAAACACAAAAGAGATATATTAATCCATAGAATGTGTACTCAAAAAAATAAGGCACCATCATGCCACTCAGACAGATAGAAATTGTAATTCCCAAAGATCGAGAGAATGCGTGCAAAAACTTACTTAAAGATGATTCCGTAGAGCACTACTGGCAAGACTCCTCTGAGTCGTCCGGGTTTATGTTGAAGGTATTGGTTGACGCCGTTCATACCGAGAAATTCCTGGATAAAGCGGAACAACTTTTTGGAGGAGATAAAGGGTATAGATTGGTGATGGTATCGGTTGACGCCACCCTCCCGAGAATTGAAAAAGAGCCCAAAGATGAAGATGAGGAGCCGGAAGGTCCGGAGGAAAAAACGCTGCAAGGTGTTCGGGTAAGCCGTGAAGAGCTCTATTCAGATATTTCGGACGCCGTTACATTGACACGAGTCTACATGGCGCTGGTAATTCTTTCTACAATTGTGGCCGCTCTTGGAATTTTGCGAGATAATACGGCGGTGGTTGTGGGGGCGATGGTAATTGCGCCGCTTTTGGGGCCGAACGTGGGGCTTGCACTTGCGTCTGCACTTGCTGATGCAAAACTTGGCTTTGAGTCGATCAAATCAAACCTTGCCGGACTCATTGTGGCTTTTAGTATCTCTATTCTTCTCGGCATATTTATGACAGTAGATAGTGAACTTTATCATATATCAAGCCGGGTTGAAGTACACCTGTCTGATATTTCACTGGCCCTGGCATCGGGTGCAGCGGGAGTGTTGGCCTATACGATGGGAATGTCTACGGCTGTTATTGGTGTGATGGTGGCGGTGGCTCTGCTCCCGCCGCTTGTAGTTGCCGGATTGCTGCTTGGGGATATGCAGTTTGAACTGGCTTATTTTGCACTGCTGCTTACATTGGTAAATGTTATCTGTGTGAACCTTGCGGGAATCGCCACGTTTATTTTGCAAGGGGTTCGGCCTAGAACCTGGTATAAAGCACAGAAGGCAAAAAAAGCGAACAGGATTGCGCTTACACTCTGGATATCTATTATAGCGGCTCTCGCCGTTGTGATCTACTTTGTTTCGTAAAGTATGATGTCTTTAAGAGTTAAATGGGTATTCCCCTGCAACTTTATGATCTGTTATTATTAAGCATGATAAATGGTTAATTTTTGACCTCTACCCGGAAAAATTGAAATCAGTTCAGCTATCTAAAGGTTTATGAATCAAAAAGAAGCGAAAGAGATTGCAGAAATTATTGATGAGCAGATTGAATCGATTAAAGAGGAGATTATAGAGCTGAAGGAGCTAACCAAACCGGTAAAGCTGGATGCATCAGTTGGGAGGCTTTCACGGATGGATGCCATCAATAACAAAGCGATTAACGAAAAATCACTTCGCGAAAAGAAGAGCACACTGCAGAAACTTGAACGTGCTCAAGAGCGGGCTGCCGAGGGCGATCTTGGCAAATGCTTAAAGTGTGGTAACGATATTCCTTTTGGGCGGCTGAAAATTATGCCGTACACCACCCGCTGTGTGCAGTGTGCCGGCCGGTGATCTGAATTCTGTTTTTCATTCATTATACTATCAAAAAAACTATCACACCGCTTTATGATAAAAAAATTAACGACACTCCTGCTTCTTTTAAGTCTGACGGTTTTGTGGAGTTGCGAAACCGATCAAGTCGATGAACAACAGCTTGAAAATCAGGCCGTGTTCATGAGTCAGATCCAAGAGTATTGCGGTCATGCCTATAAAGGTGAAACGGAATTTATTACCCTGGGTGATGGCGATCATGTTCTGCAAGACCCGGAGTTGATCATGGTTCTGGATGAGGCGGCTTGCAGTGAAGATGAAATTCGCATTCCGTTTTATGTAGATGATGATCGCTCCCGAACATGGATCCTCTCCATGCGCGAGCATGGGCTCCATCTCGCCCATGATCATCGATATCCTGATGGCACCGAGCACGACGACAATATGTATGGCGGCTGGGCCGATGCCGAAGGCGATGAAACGGTTCAATATTTTCCGGCAGATGAACCCACCATTGGGGATCGGGCATCCCGATCCATCAACCGCTGGTCGGTGAAAATTAAACCGGAGGAGGATCAGTATATCTACTCGCTTTATTTAAGCGAAGAGCTGGCGTACCGTGCTGTCTTTGATTTGAGTGAACCGTACCCTACGGATATTTAGAATGCGAAAAGGAAGAAATCTCCCCTCTGAGGAGTGTCCCCCTTTGAAGGGTGTCAATGGGGGATGATTTTTTATAAACTATTTTTCCCCTAAATCAACCACCACAGCAGGTCATCCCCCTGCTCACCCGACAGCTGTCGGGATCGCTTTCCCCCTTCAAAGGGGGAAGTTTTACGTCCAAGCCTTTATATCGGACTAACGTTAAATAAATAGTATGTATGCCTAAAAAAGAAAATCAAAACAGCCGCAGCAGAAAGCGCTCCTATATTGAATGGGGAGTGCTTATCGGCATCTTTGTGCTGCTGTATGTAACCGGATGGCACACGCAGGTGATCGGCACGATGCAGCGCGGGATGTTGGCTACCGGACTCATCACACCAAACATTCCGGGTGAACTGGAGGAGTTCGAAGATGTCAGTCGCGAATATTATTTTGCCGATGAGGATGCCCGGGTTCAATCCCTCGCCCGGTACGAAGGCGATGTGATTTTCATGAATGTTTGGGCAACGTGGTGCCCGCCCTGTATCGCGGAGATGCCTTCAATTTATTCGCTTTACAACAAGTTTGATGAGGAGGATAATGTGACGTTCCTGCTGGTTTCGGTAGATGAAGATTTTGAAAAGGCGAAGGAGTTTATGGCTGCTCGTGATTTTTCGATCCCGATCTATCACTTCAGAACGCGAGCTCCGGGGGAGTTTGAGAGCTCCGCTATCCCCACAACCTATGTGATTACTCCTGACGGAAAGCTGGCGTTTAAAAAAGAGGGACTCGCAAAATATGACACCCCGGAATTTGAGCAATTCCTGAGAGATTTGGCGAAACGGTAGTATTTATTTTTCCCCGTTCATTGGCTTGAACCACACCCTGAAAGGGTGGAACATTAATAGCCTCGGGTGACGGGAGTGAAACGACCAGAACCCGGGGTTTAATGACACCAACCGTCACAGATCCCCGAAGCGATGGATGATTTGGTGGCTTTGTGTGAATTTGAAGGGGTTTGCGCAGTCGGCAGTAACAGTTGGCAAAGGGGGGGTAACTCTGAGCCGGTTAATGATTTTCAAAATCATGAAAATCTTAGAGGTTATTAATTAGCCACAACATTGCGAAGAGGATTTGCCTACTGTCAACTGCCGCTGCCAATTCATTTATTCCACACACAACACAGAGACAGGAATTCTTAATACCCTATTTCTCAAATCAACAAATAAACTGCTGTGAGACCGCTTCCAATTATTCATTTTTTCTATGGCCTCCCGTCGGATCTCTCTATCTTTACATCACATAAATCCAACTAAAAAAAGCTATTAGTCTACCAAAAAGATGATAAATATTATACAGGTCGGTATCGGTGCGCTCGGTAAACAGGTTCTGCAATACGCAATGGAAAGGGAGGGGATCAACGTTGTTGGTGTTGTAGATTTGAACCCCGAATTAACAGGAAAAGATATTGGTATAATTCTTGGCGATAAAGAGATAGGTGTTACAGTCTCCACATCGGTTGATGATGCCGTTAAAAACAGCAGTGATTCGCCTGAAGTGGCGGTGCTTACTACGGTTTCATCCATTAAAAAACTGATTCCCCAGGTGCAGGATGCCGCTAAAGCCGGACTCCAAATTGTATCTACCTGCGAAGAGCTTTCGTTCCCGTGGGAGCAGCACACCGACGAGGCGAAAGAGATTGACGAAATTTGTAAAGACCACAATGTGGCCTGCCTCGGAACCGGTGTGAATCCCGGGTTCTTGATGGACTACCTGCCATCGGCGTTTACATCGATCCACCAGCGGGTTGATCACATTACTGTAGAGCGGGTGCAGGATGCGTCCAAACGGCGAATTCCATTTCAGAAGAAAATCGGGGCGGCTCTTTCTCACGAGGAGTTTGAAGCTGAAAAGAAGAAAGGAACTCTGCGCCACGTAGGATTGCCCGAATCGGTAGACATGGTTGCCGCCGCCATGGGCTGGGAGCTGGATGCCAATGATGAATCGCTGGACCCCGTTTTGGCGAAGCAGAAAATTACAGACGGCTACAAGCCGATTGATAAGGGGAATCCCGCTGGTGTTGAGCAGGTAGGAACCGGATCGGTAGATGGGAAAGAGGTAATTAAACTGGTATTCCGTGCAGCCGTGGGTGAAGAGAAATCATTCGACCGCATTACGGTAAAAGGGCTGCCCGATCTCACCACAGAGATTGACGGCGGACTCAACGGCGATGTTGCCACATGTGCCATTACGGTCAATGCCATCCGATCAATCACCAAAGCACAGCCCGGGCTTCGAACTATGCTGGACGTTCCCGTGCCGGCGTACTTTGCAAAGGTTTAGTTAAGAAAGGCCTAAAAGCAGGTGTTCAATTTTTAGATTTTGAAAGATAATCTCCCCTCCTTTTCAAGGAGGGGTCGGGGGTGGTTTAATTAGTGTAGTTGGTGACCTGAAAGAATGTTTTCAAACTGAAAACGGAAATCTAACCACCCCTTTTTCCCCTCCTTCGTAAGTCGCTTTTGATCCCGAGATCTTCGGGGGAGGGGATTTTACTTCAAACTATACTTAAAAGCTTTTCAATAAATTACTGCTCTCTACCTGAACTAATTACGGATTGGTAAACACATAAACCAGCAGGTTTGTGCCGAACTGGAGGGCTTTTCGAACAATCTCTTCGGGGTTGTCGTGCTCGTCATACGCCCAGCCGTCGGATGGGTTTGATTCATACGTATAGAGCAGCACCATTCGCCCTTCCCGGTATATAGCAAATGCCTGCGGCGGCAATCCATCATGCTCGTGTACTTTTGGCGGGCGTCCTTCGGGGAATTCATGCACAATGTTGTAGATGGGATGATTCGGCGGAAGTTCAAAAAACTCCTCATCAGGGAAAATATCTTTTAAAATGGGACGGATGTATTGATCCATTCCATAGTCATCATCTACGTGTAAAAATCCGCCATTTTCGAGGTAACGCCGCAGATTAGCCATTTCGGTATCGTTTATGCTCACATTTCCGTGGCCGGTCATAAATAGAAACGGGTAGTTGAAAATTTCCCGGCTGCCGATAGCCACATCATCGTAGTTGGAACTGATGGAAATGGGCACCTCCTCCCGCAAATGATCAATTAAATTGGTGAGCGCCGTGGGGGAACTGTACCAATCGCCACCACCGCCATATTGAACACGGGCAATGGTGAACTCGCCGTTATCCTGAGCCTCGAGGATAGGCACAAGTACTAAGGGGAGAAGAAAAACGAGTGATGCAAAGAGGTTTTTCACGATCGTTGGGAGTTAAAATTCAATACGTATAAGGTGGAAGAAGATTGATTTAGAGTACGTTCCATGGGTCAATATATTATATCATCTCATTGCTTTGAAAGTTGGAACCTGAGTTTGATTGTTTAATCTTTTTACATTATCCAGGAAAAAGGCTGTCCAAAAAGGGCGTGGAAAAAAGTATAAAATCATCAAACTCGTCATACCGGACCCCGATCCG
>SL_3KL_010_SEDDRAFT_10000138_pt1 | contig 48879 bp, 48 predicted proteins | sample SodLakKL_010_SED_2_FD_10381 | JGI IMG/M metagenome (IMG submission 10381)
GATGCTTTTCAGCATCTACTCTCGTCTGGCGCTGTTCAGTTTTCAAAGACCACTTTTTATGGTGCATTAATTATATTACCACGCGCCTCGTGCGGTGTCAAGACTTTCCGGGAACAATTTCTCCTACTTTTTTTTGGCAAAAATTGGCCTTTTTATTCCTTCTCTTCCGGGCGCATGGGGGGAAATAGAATTACTTCTCTAATGTTGCGGGTGTTGGTTAAAACCATAATTATTCGGTCAATTCCTATCCCCAGGCCTCCAGTAGGAGGCATTCCATATTCCAGGGCCCTGATGAAATCTTCGTCCATCATGTGGGCTTCTTCATCTCCTGCTTCTCTCTGGGCCACCTGTTTTTCAAATCTTTCCCGCTGATCTATGGGATCGTTAAGCTCGGTAAAGGCATTGGCCATTTCCATACCACCGATGAACCCTTCAAAGCGGTAAGTAAAGTCTGGATTATCGGGAATTTTCTTGGCCAGAGGAGAAACCTCAACTGGGTAATCCATGATAAAAGTAGGCTGGATAAGGTTGTCTTCAACTTTTTGTTCGAAAAACTCGTTTAAGATTTCCCCCAGGGAAAATCCGGTTTTGATCCTGACACCTTTTTCTTCAGCTTTTTCCCGGGCTGTTTCCAGGTCAATATTCTCAAAGTCAACCCCGGTAAATTCTTTTACCACTTCAACCATGGTCATTCTCTTCCAGGGAGGGGTGAGGTCAATTTCTTCTCCCTGATAATCAATTTTTTGAGAACCCAAAACTTCCTGGGAAACTGAGCTGATCATGTTTTCAGTAAGCTCCATCATATCCTGGTAATCAGTGTTTACCTGGTATAGTTCCAGCATGGTAAATTCAGGACTGTGCTTGTAGGAGAAACCTTCATTCCGGAAATTTCTGCCGATTTCATAAACCCGGTCAAAACCGCCCACTATGAGCTTCTTCAGGTAAAGTTCCAGGGCTATCCGCAGATAAAGGTCCCGACCCAGGGTTTTATGATGCGTAACAAAGGGACGAGCATTTCCTCCTCCCGGAATGGGTTGGAGAATAGGAGTTTCCACCTCCAAAAATTCCCGGTAATCCAAAAAGCGCCGGATGGAAGCAATTATCCTGCTTCTCCGCATAAAAATTTCCCGGACTTCGGGATTTACGATAAGGTCCAGGTATCTCTGTCGATAGCGAAGTTCAACGTCTTTTAGCCCGTGCCACTTTTCAGGAAGGGGGCGCAGCGATTTGGCCTGAATTTCAAAACAGGAGACATTAATTGTAACTTCACCCCTGCGAGTTTTAAAAACTTCTCCTGTAATCCCAATCAGGTCACCAATATCAAGGGATTGAAAAATTTCGAACTTTTCTTCCCCGATTGAATTTACCCTTAAGTACAGCTGCACACTTCCGGACTGGTCGGAAATATCCCCAAACATTGCCTTTCCGTGTTCTCGCTTGGAAAGAAGGCGGCCACTAAGACTGACTTCTTTGCCTTCAAGTTCATTGAAATCATCCTGAACCTGCTGAGCCCAGTGGGTTCTTAGAAATTTTTCACCAAATCCAGGGATCCCTTTTTCCTGGAGCCATTTCAAGTTTTCCAAACGCTGCTGGATAAAGGAATTAAGTTCTTGCTTTTCCATGGGTTCCTCCTATTGCCGATTTTTTTTGCAGATGTTTAAAATCTCGTACTCGATTAACCCAGCTGGAACCTCTACTTCAACTTTATCTCCAACCTTCCGGCCGAGAATGGCGCTTCCCACGGGGGATTCGTTGGATATCTTGTTTTCACTGGGGTCAGCTTCTGCAGATCCGACCAGGGTATAGGTGAACTTCTCTCCGGATTCTGCATCCCTGATTTCAACTGTTGAACCAATTTTAACTTCGTGGTTCCCTCCGGGACTTTCATCCTCTTCTTCAATAATTTTTACATTGCGGAGCAGGCTTTCCAGATCCTTGATTCTCCCCTCAACAAAGGCCTGTTCATTTTTCGCATCATCATATTCGGAATTTTCTACGATATCTCCGTATTCTCTGGCTTCTTTAATTCGGGCTGCAACTTCTTTTCTTCTTACTGTTTTGAGGTGGTGTAGTTCAGCCTTTAATTTTTCCAACCCCTCTTTGGTTAAGAAAACTTCTTCGCCCATGTCCTCTCTCCTTTTTGTTTTCTCGGATCAATTAAACACAAAATTAGTGCCAAGTGTTGCCCCCTTGACACTAACTATATCCATTTATTAATTGTTAATTATAATCGGTAATATTGGGTTTGTCAAGATTACCCTTTTTTTATCCCTTCCAAATAAAGGTCTTTTCCCGGTCTGGAAATTATTATTTAAGAAAAATTTACTACCCGGGGAGTGAAACCAATTTGTTCCAGGGCTTCTGCATAGTTTTCAATTCCAGGTTCCATGCCTTTGCCCCTGAGATATGCTACTAAAACTGCTTCAATAACATTGGTTCCGAAAGAACGCCCGGCCAGGTCTGGTGTTGTAGTGATCAGCATTTTTATTCCGAGGCCTTTTAATTTCTCTGCATCTTTTTCAGTTACCGTGTTAGTAACTATTATTTTGCCGTCCAAACGTTGGGGGAAATTTTTCTTAATGTAGTGGTAATCACCAGCAATGATATCGACCTGTTCATAATAACGGTTATGGATCCTCTTGGATTCTTTATCCTGGGCTTTACCTACTGGATAAACCATGGCAAAAGGAAGCTTGGTTACTATCGGAGCAATAGTCTTGGTTAAGCGGCGGAGACTTTTCATGGTTCGGATTGGTATGGGCAGTCCCAGGGCAAAAATTACATCTCCGAAAATAATATCGGCTCCACTTTCAATAAAAGCTTCTGCCATTCCCAATCGTTCAACACAGCACACCGCAAGCACCTTTTTGCTGGCAAGGTCAAGTTTGAGCTCGGAATCCATAAATTCCACAACTTTTCGTTCCAGGGTATCCTTTAAGCCAGACCCATCAACAACGGGAGTTTCCCGCATATTCGCAACCAATTTTTTTGCATCGCGGAAATAATATTTTTTTTCCCCAGTGGTAATGTAGAGGCTGATCCCGCCCATTCCTATTGCATCTACTTTACCGTCAAGCTCAGTATAAAGACGGCGGGCTTTGTTAAAATCGCCATCCGTGCCCCGCCGTTCGATCAAAAAATTCTCTCCAAGGATTTCTTTTTCCACCTTATGATCCCTGCTGGAAGATCCCAGGCTTATACTTACTATATGTTTCAAGGATTATTCCCCCTTTTCTTTAACCTGCTGCAAAACCTCCCTCAATTTTTCTGTGTCGACAACGGTATCTTTCTGAATGGGTGATGGGCCCAGCGGCAACCCTATAACTTCTCCTTCGAGAAGCGACTGCACCGTTTCCACCCGCATATCAGAACCTATAAAAACAACGGTTTTATAATCCTGGAGCTCTTTAATTAACTGCAGAAGTTCGTTAAATAGGGTAATCCCGTTCTTATCCTTAATATAAGACCATCTTTCTTCATCATTTAAAACCATGGTGAAGTCAATTCCCATTTCCTCGGCCAGCTTATTAACTTCTTCTTTATTAGCAACTGGAAAGCCAATTAGAGCAACCCGGTCCCCTTTTCTGATCTGGCCGATGGATTCAAGGTGGGAAATAAAGCTCCGTTCAATCTGGAGGCGTTCCCCAACCTCTTTTTGCGAATAGCCCTGGGCTCTCAGGTTGAGTATCTTTTCAATTATTCGTTCCAATTTCCCCCGGCTGATTAATTTTTCCCCAATCCGGATAAATTGCAAAAAAACGCCTCCTCTGTGCACAGGTTGTGCTCATAATCAATTATATCAAAATAAACTATTCCAAACAAGAACTTCTAACTATAATTATCCCCAGTAACAAATCATGATCGAAACTCCCTCTATATAGATTTAGCCAAGACCATTAAAAGGAGAAACCCCCCTGTGTTGGGCTTCGGAATTTAGCTGAGGAAACCCCATTTTTTCCACCCTTTTTTCCGCGGGGGAGAGTAAACAAGGGTTCTCCGAGGTTAAATTCATGTCTGATCCTCTGCTTCATTTTTACCCTTCTCTGACTTCGACAGGAAAGCAGCCAATAGCTCCTGGACATCTCGGGCTTTTTCTATTCTCACTAAATCTTTCCTTACCTCCCGGGCTCCTGGTAATCCCTTGATATACCAGCCCAGGTGTTTTCGCATCTCCCTTACTGCTCTTTTTTCCGAACCCCTTAAACAAATCAGCCCATTTATGTGTTTTTTTAAAACTTCCATAATTTCTTCTTTTCCAGGAATAGAAGTTTTTTCTCCGTTTTCCAGCGTTCTTATTTGCCTGAAAATCCAGGGATTTCCCAAGGCACCCCTGCCGACCATTATCATCCTGCACGCTGTTTTCTGGGACAAAGCAAGAGCATCTCTGGCGGAAAAAACATCCCCATTGGCCACAACCGGTATTTCCAGCTTTTCCTGGATTGCAGCAATCTCATTCCAATCGGCATTTCCAGAATAGAACTGATCTCTAGTTCTCCCGTGAACGGTAATCCAGCTTGCTCCCGCGTCCTGGCAGCGAAGAGCCACTTCTCCCCCGGTTTTCTCTTCCGGATTCCAGCCAAGTCGGATTTTTACTGAAACAGGGACATTAACTTCTCGCACAAGGGTTTTTACAATTTTCTCTGCCAGGCGGGGTTCACGTAAAAGGGCCGCCCCCATTCCACCTTTTACAATCTTAGGTACAGGGCAGCCCATATTAATATCGATAAATTGTGATTTTATTTTCATTTCTATAATCTGAAAAGCCTTAATAAAGTCCCCTGGGGTTCTTCCAAAAAGCTGGATTCCGGCGTCCTCTTTATTTTGCAAATCTAAAAGAGAAAAAGTCTTTCTATTGCCATGGATTAAACCCTGCACACTTACCATTTCAGTACAGGTATAATCCGCTCCGAATTCCCTTACAAGGGCTCGGAAAACCCTGTTTGTAATGCCGGCCATCGGGGCCATAAAAAGTTTTAGTTGCCCGGTCATTTTCGATTCATCTCCCCAAGAAAGCGCAGACCTTCCAGGGTTAAACGCGGATTAACAATATCGAAACAATCCGCATCCTTTTCCCATAACCAGGCCAGCCCTCCAGTTGCAATTACCTTGGGTTCACCAGGCAAACTGGCTTTAAAAAGGTTAACAATTTCCTTTATTTGTCCTAAAAAACCATAATAAATTCCTGATTCCAGAGCTTTGACAGTGCTGGCCCCAATTACCTGTTCCGGTTTCCGAATGTTTATTCGGGGTAACTGGGCTGCTTTTTCAAACAGGGCTCCCGAAGATATCCCAACACCTGGAGCAATGGCACCTCCCAGATATTCCCCGTTCTCCGCAAGAGCACAAAAGGTAGTGGCAGTTCCAAAATCCACAATAACAGCAGGACCTCCGTAAAGGTGGTAGGTTGCAACGGCATTTACAATTCTATCTGCCCCTACTTCTCTGGGATTATCAGTTTTTATATTTAGTCCTGTTTTTATTCCAGGCCCTACAAAACGAGGTTTTAAGTGCAGGTACAACTCCAGTGCTTTTTCCATAACACTGTTCAGGGGAGGTACAACACTGGAAATTAAAACATCATCAATATTTCCCTTTTCTACTCCCCCATTGGCAAAAAGGCTGGCCAGCAAAACCCCATATTCATCAGGTGTTTTATTCCGCTCTGTCGAAATTCGCCAGTCCCAGAGCCATTCTCCAGAATTCCATATTCCCAGAACCGTGTTGGTATTACCAATATCAATGGCCAAAAACAATCCTATCCCTCCTCCAGCAAAACCACAGTTCCCTGCCAGATTTCTTTAAATGCTCCCCCGGGGAGTTTTAAAATGAGCTGCCCTTTTTCTCCGTAACCCATTACTTCCCCCGAGAAATTATCAACTTGAACTCTTCTGTTTAATAAGAAGGACCTGCCTTGCAATTTTTCCCGGAAAAAACAAAACCCCTGTTCCTGGTAGACCTGGAAGTCTTCTTTCAGTTCTCTTAAAATCAAGCCAATAATTTCCTCGGGCAGGTATTGTTGAAGTTCGCCCAGATTTCCAGGAAGAAATTTCTCTTCAAAATCTAAATTTTTTATTGGTTTGAGATTGAGCCCGATACCGACAATTAAATTTCCAGACAGGTTCTCGCATAAAATCCCACCAACCTTTTTTGACCCCCGGAAAATATCATTGGGCCACTTGAGTTTCAGGCCGGGAACATCCCTGGTTTCCAAAGCTTTAATCACCGAACCACCGACAACCAGGGAAAAAGAAGGTTTAATTCCTTTTTGAATATGCAATAATACTGAAAAGTAAAGCCCTCCCCGGGGGGACATCCACTTTCTCCCCCGGCGACCCCGCCCACCGGTTTGTTCTCGGCTCCACACTACAGTTCCCGCGGGAGCCCCTTTCCCCGCCAGCATTTTAAGGTAATTATTCGTGGAATCTATTTTTTCAGAAAAATAAACCGGCCCCAGATCCCAGCCCGGCAGTTCAACTTTTTCCACAATTAACCTCCCTGGGATAAATCAAGACTAATATCCAGTGCCATTACAGAATGGGTCAAAGCACCCATGGAAATTATATCAACTCCACAACGGCTGATCTCTCCAATGTTTTCCAGGGTTATTCCCCCGGAAGCTTCAATCAAAACACGTCCGTCAACAAATTCAACCGCTTTTTTCATTTCCTCTGTCCCCATGTTATCAAGCATTATAATATCCGGTCCGGCGGAAAGAGCTTCTTTAAGTTCTTCAATATTGGTTACTTCCACCTCAATTTTGAGAGTATGGCCTGCTTTTGATCTTGCTATTTCAACTGCTTTCTTTACACCACCCACAGCTTGGATATGATTATCCTTAATTAATATTGTGTCAAAAAGGCCCAGCCTGTGGTTAAAACCCCCTCCCTGCCGGACGGCGTATTTCTCCAGCCAGCGCCACAGGGGTGTGGTTTTTCGGGTATCAACAACCCTTGCTTTTCCGGTTCCCACCTGCTCAACTGCTTTTCGGGTTTGAGTTGCTATTCCCGAAAGACGCTGCAGAAAGTTCAGAGCAAGTCTTTCCCCCTGGAGAATTTTCCGGGTTGAACCTGCAATGGTAGCCAGTTTCTGACCTTTTTTTATTTCTGCGCTATCATTAACCTCTGGCTGGAAATCAACCTGGCCTATTAATTGAAAAATCCTTTCTGCAACGGGCATTCCCGCCAGGACACCCGCTTCTTTAGCCCAGATTTTTCCCCGGGTTTGAGAGTTTTCAGGAATTAGAATTTCAGAGGTAACATCTCCGGCTCCAATATCTTCTGCCAGGGCTAATTCCAGCTGTCGATCAATTGTTGGGTTAGGAAAGTTCAATTATTTTCCCCTCCTTGTAATCCTTGTTCAGGATTATATGTTTGCCTTCCCAGCTCGATCTCTGCTTCGGAAAGTCACTGCGGAAATGACTGCCCCGGCTTTCTTCCCTTGACAGAGCCGCCCGCGCAATGTTGAAAGCCACAATAAGCAGGTTCTGGGTTTCCCAGGCCGCAGGTCGGGTATAAGTAAAACCGAGATGTGGCCCCAGCTCCTCCAGTTCTTTTAGAGCTCTTTTCAGGCTTTCCTTGCTTCTTACAATGCCAACCTCTTCCATCATAACTTTTTGCATGCGCCCCCGGACCCGCCATAATTCACGATCATCACCAATCCTTCTATCCTTGGCGATTTGGTCTTTAACCATTTTTACCGGCGGAGTCGGCCTTCCACCTTTTTTTACCTCCAGAGCAATCCGCCTGCCAAAAACAAGGCCCTCTAAAAGAGAATTGCTGGCCAGCCTGTTGGCTCCATGAACTCCGGTTGCTGCGTTTTCCCCGCAGGCAAAAAGGCCCGGAATGTTAGTGGCCCCCTTTATATCCGTTTTTACTCCACCCATGATAAAGTGGGCAGCAGGACGAACCGGGATGCAATCCTCTTTAAGATCGTAACCGAGTTCTAAGCATTTTCGGTATATTTTGGGAAACCGTTGTTCTAAAAAGTCCCTATCCTTATGCGTGATATCGAGGCAAACATATTCCCTTTCATCTTTTTGCATTTCGGTAAAAATTGCTCTGGCCACAATATCCCGGGGAGCCAATTCGGCCTGCGGATGATACCGGGTCATAAACCTCTGCCCTTCTTTATTCCTTAAAACAGCCCCTTCCCCCCGTAAAGCTTCAGAAATAAGGAAGGTTGTTTCTTCGGAATGGTACAGGGTAGTCGGGTGAAACTGGATAAATTCCATGTCCATGAGTTCTGCCCCGGCCCGGTAGGCAATAGCGATACCGTCACCAGTTGCCACTTCGGGATTGCTGGTGTTGGGATAAACATGACCACAACCTCCTGCAGCCAGGACAACGTAGGGGGCAACAAATAAAATAAAACCGCCCCGATTGCGGTCAAAAGCTAAAATTCCCTGACAATCCCCATCAGGGCCCAGAACAATTTCCAGGGCATAGGTGTTTTCATAAAGGTCAATCCACTCCAGGCGCTGAATATGATTAACCAGGGCCCGCCTTATTTCTTCACCGGTTGCATCCCCCCGGGCATGCAGAATCCGGGGTCGGCTGTGGGCTCCCTCGCGGGTAAAATCCAGACTGTTTTCAATCCGGTCAAAAGCAGTCCCCATTGCGATTAATTCTCTAACCCTGCCTGCACCTTCATTTACCAGGACTTCAACAGCCGGGGGATAGCAAAGGCCTGCCCCGGCTGTCTTGGTATCTTTAATATGCAGGTCCAGGGAATCTTCATCACTTAAAACAGCTGCTATTCCTCCCTGGGCAAATTCAGTACTGCTATCTTCGGTTTTTTCCTTGGTTAAAATCGCAATTTTCCTCTCCCCTGCTTTGGCTGCGGTATAAAGTCCAGCCAATCCACTGCCAACAACCAGGAGATCAACTTCTTCAACCTGTAAATTTTCGACATCAAAATGTAAAAGGTACCTGGGAATTTCCATCGGTTAATCCCCGCCTCCTATTTTATGGCAAGCATTCTTTCCAGAGATTTTCTCGCTTTTTTCGCAATCTCTTCTTCCACCTCAATCTGAGGAGAAAGATTCTGCAGGGATTCCGCTACTTTTTCCAGTGTGGTTTTTTTCATGTTTACACAGATCAAACGAGGAGAGAGCAGGTAAAATGTTTTCCCCGGATTTTCTTTTTTCAACCTGTGCAACATTCCCATTTCCGTTCCAATAATTAATGATTGAGCATCGGTTTCCCGGGCAAACTTCAAAATACCTGAGGTCCCTCCAACATAATCTGCCTCTCTAACAACCTCAGGTTGGCATTCGGGGTGGACTGCAATGGGAGCTTCAGGATGGGCTTCCCGGGCTTTTTTAAGTTCTTCCAGGTCAACCCGGTGATGAGTAATACAGTACCCGTCCCAGATTATTATTTCCTTGTCAGTTTGGTCAGCAACATACTGGCCCAGGTTCTTATCGGGAAGAAATATTATCTTCTCCTCGGGGAGAGATTCCACAACCTTGACCGCGTTGGATGAAGTACAACAAACATCGATTTCAGCTTTTACCGCCGCAGAAGTATTCACATAAGCAACTACAGCCGCGTCAGGATGTTCTTTCTTTTTTGCACGAACCGCTTCCACACTAGCCATATCGGCCAGGGGACATCCTGCTTCTTTAACGGGAAGGATAACCTTTTTTTCAGGAGCCAGAATTTTTGCACTTTCAGCCATGAAGTGGACTCCGCAAAAAATAATTACTTCTGCTTCCACTTCTGCAGCTTTCTGGGCCAGCCCAAAAGAATCCCCGACATAATCAGCAACGTCCTGAACTTCACCAATCTGGTAATTGTGGGCTAAAATTACTGCGTTCTTTTCTTCTTTAAGCCTTGCTATTTCGGCCGCCAGTTCTTTTTTATCCAATTTTCATCCCCCTCGGAAAATTTTAACAATACTGCAGGTTACTTATTTTTTTCTCCAATTTTAATGACTTTCCTGCCCCGATATTATGCGGTTATTCTCGTCGAGGAAAATTACGCTGGGTTTATATCCTTCAATCTCTTTTTCTTCCATCCAGACATAAGAAATTATAATAACCTCATCGCCGGGCTGGACAAGGCGGGCAGCAGCACCATTCAGGCATATATCTCCCTTCCCCACTTCCCCGGCAATAACATAGGTAGTGAAACGTTCCCCGTTATTAAGATTAACAACCTGGACTTTTTCATGGGGAAGAAGATCAGCAGCTTCCATCAGTTCACTATCGATTGTTATACTCCCCATGTATTTAAGATTTGCATCGGTAACAACTCCTCGGTGCAATTTGGATTTCATCATTTCCCTTAACACCTAATTCACCTCCAGCCAGACATTGTCTATTAACCTTGTGGAACCTATAAAGGCTGCTATGGCGATCATTATAGGTCCCTTAATTTCTCCCAGTTCCTGCAGATTTTCCCTGCTAACAACACTTGCGTAATCCAGGGTAGCCAGGGGTTCTGCCTTAATCTCCCTTTCCATTTTCTTTTTTACTTCCCAGCCGTCTCTTTCCCCTTTTTCGATCCACTCCCTGGCTTTTTGCAGGGTTTGGTTAATAACCAGGGCTGCTTCTCTCTCTTCGGGTGAAAGATATTTATTGCGGGAACTCATGGCCAGCCCACCTTCTTCCCGAACCGTAGGGCAGGCAACTACTTCAATATCCATATTCAAATCATCTACCATCCTTCGGATAATCAATAACTGCTGGCCATCCTTCTGGCCAAAATAGGCCCGGTGAGGCCTGACCATATTAAATAATTTGCTAACTACAGTCGTCACTCCCTTGAAGTGGTTGGGTCGGGAGCGGCCGCAAAGAACATCGGTCCCTTTTTCTACCTGGACATAGGTGGCATATCCCTCGGGGTAGACATCTTCTACAGCCGGGTAAAACACATAATCAACCTTCCGCTCCCGCAGCAGATCTAAATCCCTTTTCAGATCCCTCGGATATTCCTCATAATCTTCTTCCGGACCAAACTGGGTAGGGTTTACAAAGATCGAAACTACAGTAGTATCATTATCCTCAACGGCTTTTTCCACCAGCTGCAAATGCCCTTCATGTAAATAACCCATTGTGGGGACAAAACCGATGGTTTTATTTCCCAAAGCCTCTTTTTGGCTGATTTTTTGCATGGTTTTAATTTCTTTTATTAACTCCAAGGCAATCCTCCTAACCGTATATCTTTTTCAGAGTTTCCTCGTCCATTGAAAAACTTTCTTTTTCCCCGGGAAATTCTCCGCTGCGAACTTCCGAGAGGTACCGGGAAAAAGCTTTCTGCATTTCTTCGCCCAGGTCAGCATAGCGCCGAACAAAGCGTGGAGAAAAATCACCGCTTAAACCTAAAAGATCATGGGCTACAAGCACCTGGCCATCACAGCCTTTACCCGCTCCAATCCCTATGGTAGGTACTGATAGGGATTGGGAGACCTTTTCCGCTAGAGGAGCGGGAATACATTCCAGGACGATACCAAAAACCCCAGCTTCTTCTAATAATTTTGCATCCTCAACGAGTTTTTCGGCCTGGGCCAGAACCTTTCCCTGAACCTTAAACCCTCCCATTTGATGGATGGACTGGGGAGTGAGCCCCAGATGTCCAAGAACCGGAATTCCTGCAGCCATCAGGGCCCTGGTTTGAGGAAGAACTTCTCTACCTCCCTCCAGTTTAACGGCCGTTGCCCCTCCTTCTTTTAGGAAGCGGCCAGCATTTTCTACCGTTTTTTCTGGACTAACCTGGAAACTCATAAACGGCATGTCTGCAATTACAAGGGCCCTTTTGGTTCCCCTTACAACGGCTTTGGTATGGTGCAGAATTTCATCTATTGTTACAGGGAGAGTATTCTCATAACCCAGCATAACCATTCCCAGGGAGTCTCCGATAAGAATAGAATCTACTCCAGCCTCATCCTGTATCCGGGCAGTGTTATAGTCATAGGCGGTAAGCATGGTAATTTTCCGCCCCTCTTTTTTCATTTTCCTGAAATCTGTAGTCCGGACCTTATCTTCTTTAGCCATGGGTAATCTCCTCCTCTAGAGTTTTAAGCATCTGCCTGTAGGCTTCCGCGGGTAAACCTTTTTCCTTTGCAATCTCCAGGGTAAATAAACCCAGCTCGCGGTAAAGTTTGCAAAGCCGCTTATCCCCTTTCATTGCCTTCAAGTGCCCGGCAACAGTTCCCTTATCACCACGGGCGACGGGCCCTGTAAGGGCTGCTACCGGGCCCAGCTCCTGGAGGTTGTTTAATGTACTTTCAATCAGGGGTAGTGCCGCCTTTAAACCAGTTTCTTTAGGGATCCCCGCTTTTTCCTGTAATTCCAGGCCTGCATTTACCAGTGCCACCAGGTAATTACTGAAAAGGACTGCGGCAGCGTGGTAAAAAGCCTTTTTATCACTTTCAATAACTGTCCAGTTCAAACCCAGAGTTTCTGCAAGTTCCTTTCCTTTTTCCAGGCCCTGCTGATCTCCATCAAGAAAAAACCAGGCAGATTTAATATTCTTCCGGGCCAGGTCCCAGCGAGCCATAGATAATAGGGGATGCATGGCCAGGACATTCTTATCACCAAGAATTGAAGCCGGGTGATGCCCGCTGGTATGAACCATTATTGTATCTGGCTTCAGGGCTTTTTCCTTTTTTAGTTTTTCGGCAATAGAAGCAATCCGGTCATCGGGGGTAGTAATAAAAATAATATCAGCATTTTGAGCAAGCTGAGCCAGATCTGGAGTTAAATAGGGGAAAACTTCCTGGCCAGGTTTTTTTTCTCCAGAAGAATCCGGCCTTGTAGCTGCACCAATTACATTCAAACCATCTTCCTTCATTATTGCAGCAAGAGCACAACCAACCCTACCAGGACCAACAAAAGCGATGGAAGGATTATCTTTCATTTAATCCACCACCGCTCCAAAAAATATAGATGCCACCCCGGTTCCAGAGCAAGGCATCTTCAATAACCATTTTAATTCTCCTCCTTTCGTCTCGGTCCAAAGATCCAAGCGAAACCAATTTTTATCGGCAAATTCAGTGCGGCTCCAAAAAGATGCCGCCTGCGCCTTCATTTTAACATTTACTACCATTGTTAGCAAGACAAATTACAACTAAATCACTATTTAATCCAGTTTTCTTATTATTTTTTGTTTCCAGGGCAAAAAAAACCGCCGGAAAAACCCCGGCGGCATTTTTGGCTTCTTTTAGAATAATCCTGAAATTTTTCCATCCTTATCAACATCGATTCCTTCTGCTGCAGGCTTCTTGGGCAGGCCGGGCATAACCATAATACTTCCCATAAGCGCTACCAAAAATCCTGCTCCGGCTGAAACATTGATATCCCGGAGGGAAACCCGGTAGTTGCGGGGACGGCCCACCAGAGTTGGGTCATCCGAGAGAGAAGCCTGGGTCTTGGCCACACAGATTGGCATGTTGCCATAGCCCTGTTCTTCAAACTTCTTGATTTTGTTTTCAACAGCCTTGGGCATATCGACACCATCTGCTCCATAAATTTCCGTTGCAATTTTTTCCAGCTTTTCAATTATTGGAAGATCGGATTCATAGAGAACCTTGAAATTGGATTCTTTGTCCAGGGCACGGAGGACAGCCTCACCAAGCTCAATTCCACCTTCTCCACCCTTGGCCCAGACCTCGGAAAGGGCCACTTCAGCACCAAGTTTTTCACAGTGTGCGCGGATTAATTCAATTTCCTTTTCAGTATCATGGGGAAAGCGGTTGATTGCAACAACCAGGGGCAGTCCAAATTTTTTGATGTTTTCAATGTGTTTTTCCAGGTTTTCGACCCCTTCTTCCAGGGCTTGTAGATTTTCTTTTTCCAGTTCTTTTTTGTCCACTCCGCCGTGCATCTTAAGGGCGCGAATAGTGGCGACCAAAACCACAGCCTCTGGATCCAAACCGCCGAAGCGACACTTGATATCAAAGAATTTTTCTGCACCAAGATCCGCACCAAATCCAGCTTCAGTAAGAGTAATATCGCCGAGCTTGCGAGCAAGTTTGGTAGCGATCAAACTATTACAACCATGCGCTATGTTCGCAAATGGACCCCCATGCACAAAAGCGGGGTTATTTTCCAGGGTTTGAACAAGGTTCGGTTTGACCGCATCTTTTAACAGGGCAGCCATCGCCCCGTGGACCTTCAGCTCTTTAGCAGTAACAGGTTTGCGGTCGAAGGTACTTCCAACGACAATATTCCCCAGTCGGTTCTTCAGGTCTTCCAGGTCCTGAGAAAGGCAGAGGATCGCCATTATTTCCGAAGCTACGGTTATCATAAACCCATCCTGACGGGGCAGCCCATTGGCCGGTCCACCCAGAGCAATAACTATATCCCTAAGGGCCCGGTCGTTCATATCAACAACCCGCTTGAAGGATATCCTGGTAGGATCAATACCCAGATCATTGCCCTGCTTGATATGATTATCCAGAGCCGCGGCTAAAAGGTTATGGGCAGCGCTGATGGCATGCATATCTCCAGTAAAGTGAAGGTTAATATCCTCCATGGGAACAACCTGGGCATAGCCGCCACCGGCAGCTCCACCTTTAATTCCAAAACAGGGACCCAGGGAAGGTTCCCGCAAAGCGATGACAGTCTTTTTACCCATCTTATTTAAAGCCTCACCCAGGCCCACGGTAGTTGTGGATTTTCCTTCACCGGCCGGGGTAGGAGTAATAGCTGTTACCAGGACAAGCTTGGCATCGGGTGCATCTTCTAACCGTTTTATTGCTTCGAATTTTACCTTGGCTTTATAATCACCGTACAGTTCTATATCTTCAGGTTTTAGGCCAACCTTGTCAGCGATCTTTTGAATATGTTCCATTTTTGCTTCCTGTGCAATTTGAATATCAGATTTCAAATTAAATCAGCCTCCTTTTTATATGTTTTCTTCAATTAGTTTGTTTACTTCATCCTCCAATCTCAATGCCTCCTCTAAAAACTTATCAACCCCCTTTGTAACTTTTTCTTTAAATTCTTCGTCCTTTACTGATCCCAAATTAATGCGAACATTGAGAGCCGCACCCTTAATGCAGGCATGGGCCATCAAAAAACCCACAGCTCCATCGGTAATACAGTTGGGGTTACCTTCCCGCATCACTGTTACGGCCAGCCTTGCGGCCTGAAGAGATTTTTCCATGGTTTCAAAAGGAACACGAGTTGCTTCTTGAAAGGCTTTCTGTATTTCTGCCTTCCTTTTCTCCTTTTCTTCGGGAGTTTCCTTAGTAAGTTTAAATGCGTCCATTACCATGTTAAAAGCATTTGCATCCCGGTCAACCAGCCTCCATAATTCATTCTGCAAAACCCGCGCTTGTTCCTCTAAACTTTCAAATTTTTCTTTCTTCTCTCCCTCAGCTTTTTTAAGTGTAATATTGCTGACCATCCTTACCAGGGCTGAGCTTAAAGACCCCGAGAAGGCTGCAACACTGCCTCCACCGGGAGTGGGGTTCCCGCTTGCAACTTCCTCAAGAAATTCCTTTATATTCATTATTTTCCCTCCTTGAGTCTTCCAGATTCCGCCACCACCCGGCCTCGTTTTATTACAGTTTCAGCCAGGTTACTGCCGTAATGGTAGGGCAGGAATCTGTGGTTTGGAGCATCCCAGATGACCAGATCCCCCTGTTTCCCCACTTCAATACTCCCGATCTCTTGGGCTCTGCCCAGGCTGTGAGCGGCATTGATGGTTACTCCGTTTAGAGCCTCTTCGGGAGTTAGTTTCATTTGTAAACAGGCCAGGGTCATAACCAGGGGTAGGGAGTGGGTGGGGCAGCTCCCGGGATTAAAATCAGAAGCAAGGGCAACAGCAACTCCAGAATCTATAATTTCCCTCGCCGGGGCATACTCGTTTTTCATTAAAGTAAAGGGGGTCGCCGGTAAAAGAGTTGCCACAACTCCCTTTTCACTCATGGCCTGCATACCCTCTTTTGATATTTTCAGGAGGTGATCTGCAGATCTTGCACCCAGTTCTGCAGCCAGTTCGGCTCCACCTAAACTGACCATCTCATCAGCGTGGAAACGGATTTCAAAACCCAGTTCCAGAGCTTTTCTTAGAAGGCGGCGGGATTGTTCAATGTCAAAAATCCCCTCTTCACAGAAAATATCGCAGTTTTTGGCCAGTTTCCCCTCCGCCACCCGGGGGAGAACTTCTTCAGCCATAAAATCAATAAAATCGTCTGGCCTTTCCCGGTACTCCGGGGGAAGAGCATGGGCCCCCAAAAAGGTAGCTTCCAGGTCCATAAAATGTTCTCTGTCGAGTTGTTTAATTACCTGGAGCATCTTCATCTCGGTATCCAGATCAAGCCCGTAACCGCTTTTTACTTCAGCAGTGGTTGTTCCCTGGCCCAGCATTCGATCCAGGTGCTTTCTTGATTTTTCCAGCAGTGCTTCATAAGGAGTTTCTCTTGTTGCCCGGACGGTATCGAGTATTCCCCCTCCTTTTTTCAGGATTTCCAGGTAGGGCACTCCAGAAATGCGGAGGGCAAATTCCTCTTCCCGGGAGCCCCCAAAAACTGTATGGGTATGGGGATCAATCAACCCCGGAGTCAAAGTTTTTCCCGGGGCTTCAATTACCCGCCGGGCCTGTTCCTGGGGAAATTTTTCTCCAACCTCTTTTTCAGGGCCAACAGCAACAATCTTTCCGTCTTTAACAGCTACAGCGCCTTCGGAAATAACTTCTATTTGGCTTAATTTTTCCCCGGACAGGGGTTTTTCACTGGCCCCATTAGAGGTGACAACTTTCCCGGCAAAAATTAAAAGGTCAGCTCTTTCAGCCATTTCTATTCACCACGAAAAACCTTGTTTTCCAGGACCTGCTCCTGGGTAAATTCTTCTAACTGGAGGTAAAAATCAGCAGAATCAGTAAGGGCCTTTTGTGGAACAAGACCAATTATCTCACTGCCGACAACATTTACCCCGTACCGCTGAGCTTCTCTTTTAACGGTTTCAAACACGCGGAAAATCGGGGTCTTCTCAAAGTTTTCCAGGTTCATTGAAACCTGGGCGATTCCCCGGTCTTCCAGAAATACGCCCATGGCTTTTACGTTGTGGAAGCCACCTCCGCTTCCTCGAATACAGCGGGCAATTTTATCGGCAATTTCTTTTTGGGAGGTATCAAGGTTTATATTGTATGCTACCAGGGGCATTCTTGCTCCAACTGCAGTGGCTCCCATCTTGGGCATGGTCTGGGGGCCAAAGTCGGGGATGCGTTCTGTTGCGAGTATTTCCTTTAACTTTTCATACTGGCCTTTGCGGATTTTGGCCAGGTTCTTCCTCTCCGGTACCCGGGCTGCTTCCCCGTAAAGGAACACAGGAATTCCCAGTTCTTCCCCTATACGGCGGCCAACTTCTTCAGCTGCTGCGACACATTCTTCCATCCCAACCCCGGCAATGGGAATAAAGGGCAGGACATCAGTTGCTCCCATTCGAGGGTGTTCTCCTGTATGCTGATCAAGATCTATTAGTTCGCCGGCTTTTTTTACCAGGCGGAAAGCTGCTTCCTTTACCGGTTCCAGGTCTCCTACAAAAGTTATAACCGAGCGGTTGTGGCTGGTGTCAGAAGAATAGTCAAGAAGGCGAACACCTTCAACTCCCCTGACTTCATCAACTACAGCCTCAACAGTTTCCTTATTTCTACCTTCACTGATATTGGGCACACATTCAACTATCCTATCCATCCCCAAAAACCTCCTTTAAGGTATTTTTATTCCCTTTTCCCGGGCTGTTTTAATGGCTATTTCATACCCTGCATCCGCATGTCGAACAACTCCTGTCCCCGGATCACAGGTAAGAACTCTTTTTAGTCTTTTTTCTGCTTCCGGAGTTCCGTCGGCGACAATCACCATCCCTGCATGCAGAGAATAACCGATGCCTACTCCACCCCCATGGTGAACACTGACCCAGGAAGCTCCACCGGCAGTATTTAAAAGGGCATTGAGGATAGGCCAGTCAGCAATTGCATCGCTGCCGTCTTTCATGCCTTCGGTTTCCCGATAGGGCGAAGCAACCGAACCAGTGTCCAGGTGGTCCCGGCCAATTACAATTGGTCCCTGTAACTCGCCGTTAGCAACCATCCGGTTCATCTCCAGGCCCAGCTTTGCCCGGTCTCCGTAACCCAGCCAGCAAATTCTAGCGGGTAAACCCTGGAAGCTCACCTGTTCACGGGCCATTTTAATCCAGCGCAACAGGCGTTCATCCTCAGGAAAAATTTCTTCTATTCTTTTATCAATACGGTAAATATCTTCTTCGGCACCAGAAATTGCAACCCAGCGGAAAGGCCCTTTCCCCTCGCAGAAAAGGGGCCTAATAAAAGCGGGAACAAAACCCGGAAAATCAAAAGCATTTTCTACTCCTCGTTTGCGGGCCTGTTCCCGGATATTATTACCATAATCAAAGGTAATAGCTCCTCTTTTTTGTAGTTCAAGCATTGCTTCCACGTGAATTTTAATTGAATCCAGTACTTTTTCCTGATAACCTTCGGGATTTTCTTTCCTAAACCGGTCTGCTTCTGGAACAGAATAACCCAGGGGAACGTACCCGTTTAAAATATCGTGGGCTGAAGTCTGGTCGGTGACAAAATCTGGGGTGAAATTCCTTTTAACCAGTTCAGGATAAATTCTTGCAGCATTATCTAAAAGACCTATAGAAAGAGGTTTTCCTTCAGCAGCAGCCTTCTGAGCCCATTCCAGGGCTTCATCCAGGTTTTCGGTTTTCCGGTCACAGTAACCGCCGGCGATTCTCCGGTCAATCCGTCCCTCATCAACCTCTACGACAATGGCAACTCCGCCGTTCATGGTTACTGCCAGGGGCTGAGCGCCTCCCATGCCTCCCAGTCCTGCAGTAAGGGTGATTGTCCCTTCCAGGGATTTACGCCCCGTTTTGGTTGCTGCCTCTGCAAATGTTTCATAGGTGCCCTGCAAAATTCCCTGAGTTCCAATATAAATCCAGCTTCCTGCTGTCATCTGTCCGTACATTGTAAGTCCTTTTTTCTCCAGTTCCCAGAAATTCTCCCAGTCAGCCCAGGCGGGAACCAGAAGAGAATTGGCCAGAAGCACCCTGGGGGCATCCGGGTGGGTTTTAAAAACCCCCACGGGTTTTCCCGATTGAACCAGCAGAGTTTCGTCGTTTTCCAGTTCTTTTAAACTTTTAATTATTTTTTCCAAAGCTTCCGGGTTGCGGGCTGCTTTTCCCCGCCCCCCATAAACCACAAGTTCTTCTGGTTTTTCGGCAACTTCAGGATCAAGGTTGTTAAGCAGCATACGCAGGGCAGCTTCCTGAATCCACCCCTTACAGCTCCTATCTTTTCCCCTTGGAGCCCTGTACTCTTTTCCCATATCCTTCCCCCTCCTTAAAAACTCCCGGATTTTAATTTACATGGTTTAGCCTTTAACTGAAAAAATTCCCTCATTTCAAATGACGGGTTTGCAATACCCATGGAAAAATTTTGCTTGCTCCGCTTCACTTTTCTTCTCCCGGCATTTCATTTAAACTGTGTTTTGCCGGTTACCTTTTCTTTACGAAAACCAAGCAATTATTTTTTTTATTAATTTTCTACTCCAAACCGCACCGGGCTTCCTCCAAAATTTGCAGAATATTACCTTCCCGGAGCAACTCTGCAACAACCTGGATTTCAGTGGAAAGCTGCCTGTCAGTATTCAGGTGAGGAACTTTCTCCCTGAGATAATTATACATTTTTTCCGTTCCCCGTCCAAGCCTGCTAATTCCCGCAAGTTCAACAGCCTGACAGGCGCAAAGAGCTTCGATCGCCAGAATACCCGCCAGGTTCGTATTAATCTGGTCCAGTTTTCTTGCAGCAATAGTTCCCATACTGACGTGGTCTTCCTGATTGGCTGAAGTTGGAATAGAATCAATGCTTGCCGGACCAGCCAGCACCTTATTTTCGGAAACCAGAGACGCAGCAGTATATTGGATTACCATGTAACCTGAATTTAAACCACTATTTTCAACGAGAAAAGGAGGTAAGCCACTTAAAGCCGGGTTAACAAGTCTTTCAATTCTCCTCTCAGAAAAATTGCCAATTTCGGCGAGAGCCATCCCGACATAATCGAGCGGTAGGGCCAGGGGTTGGCCATGAAAGTTTCCCCCGGATATTATCCGATCTTCCTCATGGAAAATTAAAGGGTTATCAGTTGCAGAATTAATCTCGCAAAGCAAAATCTCCTGCAAATGTTCAAGGGCATTCCTGGAAGCTCCATGAACCTGTGGTATACAGCGCAGTGTATAGGCATCCTGAACTTTATCTTCCATGTTATCGGTTAAATTTTCACTGCCCTCTATCAGCTTCCTGAGGTTTTGGGCAACATTTTGCTGTCCGGGATGGGGGCGGGCTCTTTGAATCAGGGGGTCGAAAGCATCTCCAAGACCCCGTAAACCTTCCCAGGAAAGGGCTGCAATAACATCCGCCTGCTGAATTAACCTCCAGCCTCTGGCCAAACCCAAGATCCCCAGAGCGGCCATTACCTGGGTCCCATTAATCAGCGCCAGTCCTTCTTTTGCTTTTAACTGGAGGGGCTTAAGTCCCGTTTTTTCCATTGCTTCACTACTAGGCATAATCTGACCCTGGAAGTAAACTTCTCCTTCGCCAATTAAAGCCAGGGACATATGAGCCAGCGGGGCAAGGTCGCCACTTGCTCCAACGGATCCCTGGGCTGGAATTCTGGGGTGAATTTTATGGTTTAAAAAACCAATTATTTGTTCTATTACCCCTGGCCTTACTCCCGAGTTTCCCAGGGCCAAGGCATTAGCCCGCAAAAGCATTACTCCCCTTACTGCAGATTCTTCCAGGTCCGGCCCGAAACCAGCAGCATGGCTCAACAACAAATTGCGCTGCAGGACATCCGATTCATTGGGAGAAATGGATATCCGGCTCAAATGCCCAAAACCCGTATTTATCCCGTAAATCACTTCGTCCCCTGCAAGACGTTTTTCCAGGTAATCTCTATTTACCTGGACCCTTTTTTTTGCTTCAGGGTCAAGTTTTACAGTTTCTCCTTTTTCCATCACTAGAAGGGCTTTATCAATCGTTAGACTCAATCCATCAACATTGATCATCCACTTTCCCCCTTTACACGGATAAACGGATAAAACAAAGAGGAGGATTACTCCCCCTCTTCAAAACCAAAAAAATATTCACTTAAATTCCGCCCGGCATCATCTGGTTTCATATCTAGGCTCCTTAACGCCGGTTTCCTCTTCTTCCTTTTCTTCAATCCCATTTTCCAGGGGTGGGAGACTTTCTCCTTTGATTAAAAGTGCCAGATCTTCTGAAGTGAGCGTTTCTCTCTCTTTTAAAGCAGTAACTACCCTCTCCACGGTATCTCTATTTTCCTCCAGGATAGAAGCTGCTCTCTGATAGCTCCGTTCAATTATTCCCCTGATCTCCTGGTCGATTGCAGCAGCGACATCTTCACTGTAGTTGCGATCCCGGGAAATATCCCGGCCTAAAAATACCTGTTGGTCATTTTTGTGCCCCAGGGTTAAGGGCCCCAACCGCTGGCTCATCCCGTATTCAGTTACCATTGCCCGGGCCAATTTCGTTGCCCTCTCCAGGTCATCATGGGCGCCGGTGCTGATATCTTCGAGGAAGATTGCTTCAGCGGCCCTTCCACCCAGCAGAGCAGCAATTCTATCGTATAGTTCTTCTTTGGTCAGGAATTTTTTATCTTCTTCGGGAAGAGGTATGGTAAAGCCTCCAGCCCGGCCCCTGGGAATGATAGATACCTTGTGGGTCCTATCTGCGAATTTAAGAAATTCGCCCAGCAGGGCGTGACCGGTCTCGTGGTAGGCAACAATATTTTTGTCCCGGTCGCTGATAACTCTTTTCTTTTTCTCAGGACCGGCTATTACCCGGTCAACGGCATCATCAAATTCGGCCATACCAATTGTCTTCTTCCGCCTGCGGACAGCAAGAATAGCGGCCTCATTGGCCAGGTTTTCCAGATCAGCCCCTGTAAAGCCTGGAGTCCGGCGGGCCAGAACTCCAAGATTAACTTCATTTTCAAGAGGTTTTTTCTGAGCATGAAGCTCAAGGATGGCCTTTCGACCGAGGTAATCGGGAGAATCCACAATAACCTGTCGGTCAAATCTTCCCGGACGCAATAAAGCCGGGTCAAGAACGTCGGGACGGTTTGTTGCAGCAATAACGATAATTCCTTCATTGGGTTCAAAACCATCCATTTCAACGAGAAGCTGGTTCAAGGTCTGCTCTCTTTCATCATGGCCTCCACCCAGGCCAGCACCCCGCTGTCGACCCACTGCATCAAGCTCATCGATAAAAACAATACAGGGGGCACTGTTTTTTCCCTGTTCAAAAAGGTCCCGAACCCGGGAAGCACCAACCCCAACAAACATTTCAACAAAGTCAGAACCGGAGATAATATAAAAAGGAACTCCTGCCTCCCCGGCAATTGCCCGGGCCAGAAGGGTTTTTCCTGTCCCTGGAGGACCAACCAGAAGGATTCCTTTGGGAATTTCTGCTCCCATTTCGGCAAATTCCTGGGGTCGCTTTAAAAACTGGACTATTTCCGTTAATTCTTCTTTAACCTCTTCGTAATTAGCCACATCGGCAAAAGTTTTTTTCTTCTTCCCTGTATCCTGGTTTAAACGGGCTTTGCTTTTTCCAAAAGACATTACCCGGTTGCCTCCACCCTGCATCCGGTTTAGGAAAAAGAGAAAAACTCCGAAAATCAATATAGTAGGTAGAAGGTAACCTAAAAATCCCAGCCACCAGGCAGGGCTATCTTCCGGTTCGGTTACCATTTCTACATTGTTGGCTTCTAGGCGGCCCATAAGTTCCCCCATTACTCCTGCGGGAACAGAAACTTCAAAAGGCCTTCCTTCAATTTCTCCTTCCAGCCTATTTTCCCCAATTATCTTAACTCTTTGAATTTCTCCCTGCTCCACCCTTTGCAAAAAGGCAGAATAGGTTAATTCAATTTCACCCGGAGCCTCGGGCTGCATAAAATATTGGGCGAGTAGGATGGATAAAATTATTACGATGAGATAAAAACCTATATTGCGGGTAAAGGTGTTCAAATCTCATCCTCCCCTCAGAGGATTTTCACGCAAGGTATTATACCACATATGTTGGTTTTAGGCAAACAGGTTCAACTAACTGTAGGCCTCGGGTTTAAGCACTGCAATATATGGTAGATTCCTGTACTTTTGTGCATAATCAAGCCCATATCCAACAACAAATTCGTCGGGAATCTCGAACCCATTGTAATCAACTTTAACGTGCTTTGTAACCCGACGCTCGGGTTTATCTAAAAGGGTAACAATTTTTATCGAAGCAGGTTTACGAGTCTGTAAAACATCAACAACATATTTTAAGGTTTGCCCGGTATCAATAATATCCTCTACAATCAGGACGTGCTTCCCTTCAATGTTCTCTTCCAGATCCTTAATTATACGTACAACCCCACTCGACTCTGTGTCTGCCCCATAACTGGAAACGTCCATAAAATCGAAAGTCACCTGTCGATCAATTGACCGGGCCAGGTCGGCAAGAAAAACAACTGCTCCTCGTAAAATACAGATTAAAACCAGTTCACCTTCGGTTCCATAATCTCTGCTAATCTGCTGACCAAGTTCCCGGACCCTCTTCTGAATTTCTTCTTCAGCAAAGAGGATTTGCTTCAAATCTTGATCCATTTTTCTCTTCCCCCAATCCCTTGCATTTAATTTCTACCAGGTTTTTGCTTTCAGGTTCAACCCGGTATTTTTCACTTACCCGACAGCCAACAACCCAGACAATATTCCCGTCTTCTGTAACCAGGAGAGGAATCCTCCGGCGTCGCCAGCGGTCAATCTTGCTGTTTATAAAAAAGTCTTTTAATTTTTTCTGACCAGGAGATCCCAAAGGCCAGAACCGATCACCCGGTTTACGGCTCCGAACCATCAGGGTATTCCCGATTTTATCTCCATCAACAATAATTCTATTTTTGTCAATTTTATCCCAGTCCGCCTGATCAATCCTTTCTGCAGAGATAAGGACTTCCGCTTCTGGGACGATAACCTGGCCGGGAATGGAAAGGTAATAGCAGTACTCTTCCTCGAACTGCTCTTTTCTTTTTGCAGGAAAAAAATAAAGCTTGCGATAGCCTTTTTCCACAGTCAGCCCCGGAAGATCCAGCCTGCTCCCAGTCTTGCCAATCCTTAATAAAGCATCCAGAAGGTCAAGGTGCTCAAAATAAAAAGACCTTTCTGGCGCTATTTTTCGACACGCTCCCAGGAGAACCCTTTTGCGCAGGGAAACTGGAAGGTTTAAAAGCCACCTTAGCTCCAGGCTGGTTTCCCGGGATCGCCAATTCTTTGCCAGTTCTTTTTCTGCCATTTCTTCCAGGAAAAAACTATCTTCCTGAAGGTTCTTCGCGGTTCGCCAGAGGGACTCCTGCAATTTTGGGTTGAATTCCTTTTCCAACCAGGGAAGAACTTCCAGACGAATTTTATTTCGCCGGTACCTGGTGGAAAGGTTGCTCGGGTCCTCCATAATCTCTAGATCCCAGGCCTTGCAATATTTCTCAATTTCCTCTCTCCAGATATCAAGCAGGGGATGAATTATTTTCCCCTGACCCCCGTAGGGAATGCCTGCAAGACCCCCTATTCCGGAGCCTCTGATTAAATTTAGCAGCAAGGTTTCTGCCTGATCATTGGCCTGATGACCCAGTGCAATCCGATCGACCCTTCTTCCCACACCTGTTTTTTTCAAAAGATGCATTCTTTCCTGCCTGGCTACTTCCTGTAAAGAACCTCCCTTTTCCTGGTGGAGGGCTTTTATATCTGCCTTTAGACAATGACAGGGAATCCCTTTTCCCCTGACCATCTCGCAGACCTGCTTTGCTTGTTCAGAGGATTCTTCCCGCAAGCTGTGATCCAGGTGGAAAACTTCGATTTCCAGTCGCCACTCGTCCTTTATACGAAACAAAAGGTGGAAAAGGGCAAGAGAATCTGCCCCGCCCGAGAGGCTGACCAGTATTTTATGGCCGGGGGAAAAAAGGGAGTATTTTTTTACGGTTTCCAAAAAAGTTGGCAAGAGATCCACCGGTGTACCTCCTCCCAGACTTATTTTTCCTATTCCACATCCAACCCTTATTTCCTCCCTTGTTTTAAGAAATAAGAGGGAAACTATAAACCCCTGGCCGATAATAACCCAAAAGAAAAAAAAGAGGGAAACCCTCTTTTTTTGACAATATTGGTGGCGGCGCAGGGATTTGAACCCCGGACTCTGCGGGTATGAACCGCATGCTCTCGCCAACTGAGCTACACCGCCTTGGTAGCGGGGGTTGGATTTGAACCAACGACCTCCGGGTTATGAGCCCGACGAGCTACCAGACTGCTCCACCCCGCAATTTCGCCTCCCTATTATATTACAAATAGGGGTTGGGGTCAAGGGTTACAATTTAATTTCTCTTTTTCTCTGCAGGCCGGACTGGCTTTCTAAATTCCCTTTGCATCCTGCCCTGCTTTGTACCAGATACCCGCGAAAAAAGCTTAATGATCTTTTGCCATATTATACCCTGTTTTTCAATTCCCAGAAGTATTTTTCTTTCCCTGATCCTATATTCCTGCTATAATGTTATGTGGAAAAAGCAATCCAATAGAAAGTGTGGTGGGTCCATGATGGATGATTTTATTCTACCCCAAAATACAGGTGTTGCCGCAATCGGAATTAAAACCGGCCTTATTGTTCCCCATGATGACATTGCCGCCATTACCTCCGATGCTGTAAAAGATATAGTAAAAGATGGTGATATCATTTGTGTTACTGAAGCCGTTGTGGCACGTTCACAAAACCGCTATGTAAGTTGTGAAGAATTAGCCCGGGATATTCAGGAAAAATTACAACTGAAACCCCAAAGCACGGTGGCTGTCATCAGCCCCATTGCCAGCAGAAACCGTTTTTCTTTAATCCTTAAGGCTATTTCCCTTGCAACCAGAGGAGGAAAGGTAATTGTCCAGCTCTCTATCCCCTTCGATGAAGTGGGTAACAGGGTTATGGATGAAGAGTTTGCCAATACCAGGTTGCGCTTTAAACAAACCCTAAAAAGCCTCCGCGAGGCCAGGGGTAATACTCCTCAGCTTAATGTCCTTATCCGGGAGCTTCTAGCTGCTCTTAAATTACAGGAACTGGGCTATAACATTGAAAGCATACGGAAAATAACTGGACAGGGAATTGCCGACCTCACCGTTCGCACACCCCAGGGGGAACTTGCCGTGGTGGAGGTTAGCTTTGCAGATATCCAAAAGGCAGCCAAAAAAGCAATAGGAATTCAAAAAGATGTTCCCATGGCCCAGAAAGCCCTGGCCATAGCAGTCAATTTAGAGCATCAGAATTTAAAACTTGCCGATGCACACCAGCTCCTTGCCAACCCTGACCTGGAACCAGAGGTTCTTGATTACGGTCCTCAAAGAGATAGTTACCTTGAACCTGATATTATCTTCAGCGCCGAACTTGGGGAAAGAACTTTTCCTCACCCCATCACGGGAGTCGATTACAGAGAGCTTTATTTGGATATGATCAAAAAAGGTGGCGCCAGGGGTGATGTAATTTATACAAACAACCCGCTCCGGGTATATGACCTTGGTTTTATTGACGGGGTTTGCCTGGGGGAGGTTCACGAAGCCGAAAAAAGAAGAGAACTTTTCCATGCCTTCGGGGGTATGGTCCCCATTGTTTCCCTAAAAGATATTGGGCCCCCTCCCTGGGGGGTTATCGGATCCAACGTTTCTGATTTTGACCGGGGTATTCTGAAACTACTGCCCGAAGATGCTGACTGGAGCGCCGATATAATCAAAAAAAAGATCGAAGAGGACACCGGGAAAAAAGTGGAAACATTGATTTTTGGGGATGGCGCCTACAAGGATCCCGATACTGGAATTTATGAATTAGCAGACCCTCATCCTGCCATCGGGGCCAGTGAAAACCTCCGCCGGGCAAAATTGAGGACTGGTTCCAAGTTGAAACTCCAGGTTGACACCCTTTATCGCAAGGGTCTGAGCCGGGAAGAAATTGCCCAGCAATTACAGAACCCGGAAAAATTACCATCCCAGGAAGACCTGGGGACAACTCCCCGCAGCGTTACAAGCATCCTGGGCAGTCTGGCTGACCTGATTACCGGTTCAGCTGATGCGGGAACCCCTATTGTTTTAATCAGGGGCTTTGACCTCGGGAAAATTGAAAAGTAAACACTAAAATGCCTCCTTCCGGAGGCATTTTCTTCATTTAATTCCATTTTCTCCAGCCCAGTTTAAAATCATTCCCTGGAGAATATCTTTCCCGCTGTAGACTATCTTTTTTTTGTTGCTTACTTCCAGAACCACCTTTAAAATTATTGCTCCGGGGATAATAATATCTTCTCGGCCCTTTTCTAATCCTATAATTTTTCCTCTCTCATTTTGGGGTAGGTTTTTCATCTTTTCAATTACTTCGAGCAGCCAGGTCCTTTCAATTTCTGTCCCATGTACTTTTTCTTCTCTGAATACCTCCAGCCCTTCCTTTATTGCCGCCAGGTTGGCAATAGTTCCTCCCACTCCAATAAATAAGGAAAAGGCATTCCCAGCAAGAAAAGAAGCCAGTTTTTGGGTTGCATACCTTTCCATTGCCTCGAAATTCCCTTCCCCGAAGCGCTGGAAAAGTTCAAGGGCTCCCAGGGAAAAGCTTGCTACCCGGCCACAGGGCCCAACCAATTCAGTACTCCCCCCACCAATATCCAGAACCCAGGGGTTTTTCTCCGCCCATTCTTTTGCAGCTCCAAGATAGGAAAGCCGGGCTTCTTCCTCCCCGGTAATAATATTTATTTCTTCCCCCAGGTGTTTTTCCAGACTGATCTTAATCTGCAGACCATTTTTTGCCCGCCGAAGTGCTTCAGTTCCAACAGCAAGGGTTTTTTTTGCTTTAAACTTCTTTATTTCCTCCCGGTAAGATTCCAGAATTTCAAATGCTTTTTCGATTTTTTCCATGGGAATTTGCCCTTCTCTATTCCAGTTTGATCCCAGGCGAACAATTTCCCTTTGCTGCAATAGATTAACCCACCCCTCAGGAGTGGGTTTTTGAATTAATAACCTGATTGAATTTGTCCCAATATCAACTGCAGCTAAAGGTTTTTTCACAGTACCTTCCACACCTTTCTTCTGGAACTCCGGGCAGTAATTGGGCAATCTCCTGTCCCAGAGGGTAATCAGGGTATAACAAAAAAAAGGCATAGTGGGCATGGAGGCACTTCAAGCCGGAACCACTCTCTCCAGCCACTCCCCGCCCCACCATTTCCCTGTAAAGCTCAGGTTTTTTCCAGTATATTTCTTCCAGCAACTCCCGGGGTATCAACTCAGCCCTCTTCCGGGCTGCTTTTATCCTGTACTCCCGGTAAATATTTTTAAGTTCAACACTGAGCAGACTTTTCATGGCGTGTTCGGCTTCAAGAAGGTGAATATCCTTTTGCAATTGAGGACAGGTTAACCACCAGGGAGTGGAAAAGACGGGTCCACCAATTCCCCGGGGGAGAGGTTTATTTAATATAGCTATGGGATAACCGATTGAGCATCTTTTTATTACATCGAATTCAGCCATTAACTCTCTCTGCAGCTGCAAACCAACCACTTTCAAATCATCCAACGTGTTTCCCTCCCATCCCCACAGCAAAAACACCCCTGCAGGGGTGCTTATAATCAGCTCTATTAACGATTATTGGTTTTTTTCTTATTGGGCGCGCGGTCTTCGCTGAGCTCTTGAAACTTCTCGTCGCTTTCTTTAAAAAACCGGCTCAGCTTATCCTCAAAAGAAAGGTCCTTTTTCTGGTGCTGGGGCCTTTCTTTTTTGGGGGGGGCTTGAAGTCTTTTAATGGAAAGACCAATTTTTCCGTCGTCGCCAACGGAAATAACTTTAACCTTTACCCGGTCATCTACCTTCAGGTGCTGGTTAACATCTTTGACATAGGTATGAGCAACTTCAGAAATATGAACAAGACCGGTTTTCCCCTTATCAAGTTCCACGAAGGCACCGAAATCTGTTATCCCGGTAACCTTGCCCTCGACAATCCTGCCAACCTCGATTGACATAACTAGCAAAACTCCTCCTCTAAATTAATTGAGTTAAACTCGTAATTTATTATACATAATACCCCTGAGCCTGTCAATTCTTATTCTTCTTCAATCACAACAATTAGAGTCTCTCCTTCTTTTACCAGTCCCAACTGTTCGCGGGCCACTTTTTCAACATATTCCAGGCTGCGGGCGTATTCAAGTTTTTCTTTGTAGTCTTGGCGGGTTTCCTGTAATTCTACTACTTCTTGTTCCAGGTTTTTCAGTTCAGACTGGCGGTCGAGGTAGTAGACATAACTCTGGGCAAAATGAAAGGTTATGTACAGCAGGAAAATCGCAAAAATTATTAATGCCCGACGGTAGTTTTTTGCCATGGCCCTATCTCCCTCCTTCAGGGTCTTCTGTACTTCTACATTTACCGGAAAAGTCCTTCATTTCAGGCTTTCTTTTTCCAATCAGCTCCCTTTTCCCACAAAAAAATTGCCTTCTTCAAGGCAATTTTTGTTTAACCTTTCTGCTCATTTGCAGCAAAAGCAGACCCGGGAAGCCTTTCATCACCGCTTCTTTTCGTTATTTTCCGGTCATCAAAGTGTTCTAATAGAGGCAAAGCAAACTTTCTGGTACTTGCTAACAAATTTCTAAATTCCGCAACAGTTATCTTGCCCTGTTCCTGCAGAAACTCTATTAACAAGCTTTCAGCCTCCTCGTATTTATCCTTGGTAAGGTAAAGCTCTTCATTTACTCTTACAATTTCTCCCTGGAAAGCCAGGTAGTCCAGTATTTCTCCCGCTTTCTGCCCCAATTCCCAGGCAAGAGGAGGGGAAAAACCTCCTTCTCTAAGTTTGTCCCGGTATTGATCTGCAAGCTGTTTTTCTTTATTCCCCGGCCGGGGATTAAAATCAACCAGGGCTATCCGCTGATCTACTTTTTTTATCCTTCTCTCTTCTAACCACAGGTTAAGGAGTTTCTCACCTTCTTCACTACCGCTTATATCACTGACAAAATTCACAGCCTGAGTCCTCGGCATTCCAGGCCTGAGGGAGTAAAGTCGGTGATAGGAGTTTAGCTCCTCTGCAAATTTTTGGTAAAATTCCTCCAGGCGGTCCCGAGAAACATAATAATTGGGCTGGATTTCCTGGATCTCGTTCTCCAGCTTTTTTAATCCCTGCTCTATTTCCTCTTCGCTAATCCGGGCCAGGAGGATCAGGTTGTCTTTCTGAATTACTCCCCGGCGATAAATAATCTGGAATAAAAGGTCTTCGGACTTTCCGGAAACCATTCTCTCCAAAAGGCGAACGTGTTTTTTATCATGTCTTTTGTATTCAGGGGGATCCGTAATTAAAACCCTGCCCCCACCCATTACGTGGACCGGGGAATAAAAGCGGATAATAAAACGGTCCTGAAAACCCGCGACCAGTTCTTCTTCAAGCTTAATGCGGGCAAGGGCTTCGTCTCCTGGAGCCAGTCTTCGTCGGTCACCGTAAAATTTAACCTTCCCCAAACAACGGGATGTTCCCAGGTGGAAATGGACCGTGCTGTTATCTTTAAGAGGATGAGGGAAATCATCAATCATGTTGAGAAAAACATCCATTTCCCCGGTTGGTTCAAAAAATCCTGGGGTAGCAATTACATCCCCTCGGGCTAAATCCTTTCGGTCCAGGGGTATATTCAGTGCAACCCGTTGACCCGCTCCCGCTTTTTCCACCTTCTCATTGTGGACCTGGACCTGGCGAACCCTGCTCCGCATTCTGCGGGGAAGAATTTCAATTTCATCTCCCGGTTTTACCTGCCCGGAAATCAATGTTCCCGTAACTACCGTTCCCATGCCGTGCATTTGAAATACCCGGTCAAGGGGCAGGCGCAGGGGCGCATTTTCTTCAGTTTCCCTTGTCTCGGCAATTTTATCAAGAATTTCCAGAAGTTTATCAATTCCCTCTCCTGTTTGAGCCGAGGTAGTTACAACCGGAGCTCCTGCAAAAACAGTTCCGGATAACTCTTCCCGAACTTCTTCCTCCATTAATTCAATCCACTCTTTTTCCACCAGGTCAGCTTTGGTTAAAACCACAACCCCTTTTTTTATTTCCAGAATTTCAATAACTTCAAGGTGTTCCCTGGTCTGGGGCATTATCCCCTCGGTAAGATCAATCACGAGTAAGACAAGGTCCATTCCAGCCACACCAGCCAGCATATTGGTCATAAATTTTTCATGCCCTGGAACATCAACAATCCCGGCCAGGCGTCCAGAAGGAAGCCGGAGAGGGGCAAAACCCAGATCTATTGAAAGCCCGCGTTCCTTTTCTTCCCGGAGCCGGTCAGTATCAATTCCTGTCATTTTTTCGATCAAGGCCGTTTTGCCGTGGTCGACATGGCCCGCTGTACCTATGATGAGTCCTCCCATGATTGAGCCCTCCGTAAAACTAATAATTAATACTCAATTCCCCAGCGCCCTGTTAAACCCTGGTCAAATGGATGTTTATGGGGTTTCATTTCCGTTACCAGGTCCGCTCTCTTTAAGATCTCATCGGGAACATACCTGCCGGTAATTATTAGCTCGCAGCTCTCGGGTTTGAGGTCAATTAAGTCCTGGGCTTCTTCCAGGGTTATCAGCTCAAAGAAAATAGCATTACCCAGTTCATCAAGAATGACCAGGTCGTGATTTCCTTCCTGGAGAACCTGGCGGCTTCTATTTAAAGCCAGTTCCATCATATCTCGATCTTCCTGGGTCCCCTTGCCCTTTTTAACAAAGCATTCTCCACAACCCCTGCAGTCAACATATCCGTTTTTGATCATTGAACTCCAGCGGCAGCCTCTTCCGAATTCCTCCATGGTTATAAGGGGAAAAAGACGTGGTGTGGCAAATAATTCCCCGGCGTAACCGGTACCTTTCATAAAGTGAATGAAAATGGAGCTCAAACCATGACCTGCAGCCCGAAAAGCCTGCCCGATAGCTGCTGTAGTTTTCCCCTTGCCGTTGCCTGTATAAACCTGGATAAGACCTTTTTCCAGTTTGCCTGTCCCGCCCATATTATTCACCTTCTTTCAAAATTTGTTCCAATTCAGGGGGGTTGACCGACCGGGCTCCCTTTTTTTTCATTTCCTGCCAGAGTTCACTGGCCTCTCCCCCGGTAAAATCTCTATTGGCAATATTCTCTCCATCCAGAACAAAAACCTCTTTGCCTTTTTTTAATGCTTCCAAAGCCATTTTTAGGTTTCCAATATTGCCCCGGCCAAAGGGGACTTCGGAAACTACGACCAGGTCTGCTTTTAGCATCAATTCCAGGGTTTGTTTTAATTTTCCTTCTGTAATGGGATGGAATGGAACCTCCCGGATACATTCTATACCCAGTTCTCTTGCTCCTTCAGAGTCTGTATCTCCCTCATTTACTGCTCCCAGGCTCAATAAATGTCCCATTGCGTTGAGCCTTTTGCTAAGCCTCCAGGCAGAACCTCCGCCTCCTACAATATGGATCCGCCTTGGTTTTATTTTTTTGGAACTTCCATTTTCTTCCGGGGGAGGGCGGAGATTAATCCGTGGTTTTTCCAGGGGAGACCACTTTTCAACATCCACCTCCACCTGGTAAACCTTGGCAATATTTTCCGGGGTAAGGACTTCTTCGGCCGACCCCACAGCTCTCAATTGGCCCTGGTCCAGTAGAACCAGATTCTGACAATACTGGGAAGCCAGGTTCAAGTCGTGAGAAACCAGAATAATTGTCAAACCTTCCTGCCGGTTGAGCTTGAGAAGAAGTTCAAAAATTCCCTGTTGATATTTAATATCCAGATTAGAAACAGGTTCATCAAGCAGCAAAACCCGGGGATTCTGGGCCAGGGCCCGGGCAATAATTCCCCGCTGCCGCTCCCCACCACTTAACTGGTGAATACTCCGCTGGCGCAATTCCAAAAGGCCAGTAGTTGCGAGAGCTTCTTCCACGTATTCCATGTCCTTGTAACGCAGGGTTCCCCACCATCCCAGGTGAGGATAGCGGCCCATTGCTACAACCTCTTCCAGCATGAAGGGAAAATCAAGATAGGTTTCCTGGGGAACAACCCCAATTATTCGAGCCCTTTCTCCCGGGGAGATTCTGTGGACTTCCCGGTCCCCGAGGAAAACTCTCCCTTTGTCGGGATGAAGCAGCCCAGACATTACTTTGAGCAGGGTGGATTTTCCCGACCCATTGGGGCCCAGAATGCCAATAAAATCGCCTTCTTCGACGGTTAAATCAATATTTTTTAAAACTAATTCTTCCCCGTAGGCAAAACTTACATCCTCTAAGCGGAAAAGTTCCATTGTAATTTACCCTCCCTGCCCAAAATACCGTCCCTGGTGACGGCGCAAAAGGTAAAGGAAAAAGGGCCCTCCGGCCAGGGCAGTGATAATCCCTACCGGTATCTCCAGGGGAGGAAACAGGGACCGGGCCAGGGTGTCTCCCCACATTAAAAACGTCCCCCCGGCAAGACCACAGAAAGGAACAAGATATCTGTGATCCGGACCAATCAAAAGGCGCATGATATGAGGAACAATCAAGCCCACAAAGCCAATCAAACCGCTCACTGCTACAGCGCTTGCAGTCAAAAGGCTGGCCCCGACAATCAGGATCACCTTGGTTTGTTCAACGTTAACTCCAAGGTGCAGGGCGGCTTCCTCGCCCAGAACCAGTAAATTAAGGTTGCGAAGCTGCCACAGGACCAATATAAATCCAAGGGAAAAATAAGGGAGTAAAAGTCGTAATTCATTCCAGCCTCTCCCAGAAAAAGTTCCCATTAACCAGTAAAAAACACGGTGCAAATCCCTGCCCATTCCTACCATCATTAAAGACATTAAAGCATTGAGCAGGAAACCTACCGCCACCCCGGCCAGGAGGAACGAAGTGACCGGTACCTTCCCTCCCACCCGGGCCAGCCTGTAGACAACAAAAACAGTGGTAAGGGCCCCGGCAAAGGCCAGGAAAGGCAGCGATCCCAGGCCCAAAATAGTGAAATTCCAGCCGAAAAGCATGGCCATTACGGCCCCGAACCCGGCACCGGCCGAAATTCCTACCAGGTAGGGATCAGCCATTGGGTTGCGCAAAAGCCCCTGGAAAACTCCTCCCGCCATCCCCAGGGCCCCACCCACAACCAATCCTAAAAGTATCCGGGGCAGGCGCAGCCGAATCAGAATTGTCCTCCAGGAAGCGTGTTCTGTTTGAGGATCAAATAAAATAGCTGGGATTTTTTGCCAGGGGATATTTACACTACCCCAGGCCATTGCCAGTAAGGCCCCCGTTAACAAAAGGGCAGCCAGGCAGATTAGAACCAGCCAGCGACGACTGCGCTCTCCCCCCATTTTATTTCACTTCACCCAGAATGGCTTCTAAGACCAGCTCCAGTCCCTGAATAATCCGGGGTCCAGGACGAACCATGAGGTCTGGATCGACAAAATAAACTCTTCCATTTTTTACAGCCGAAATATCGCTCCATTCAGCTCTTTCATAGACCCGGTCATCCTGCCAGGGAACGATAATCACCTCGGGATCATTGTCAATTACGTCTTCCACGCTGTACGGAGCCCATTCCTGCTGCAGGTTTCCTGCGATGTTTTCTCCGCCAGCAATTTCAATAATATCATGCACAAATGTATTGGGACCAGCAGTCATTAAAGGATCGTCCCAAACTTCATAATAAACTCGGGGAGTAGCTTCTATTTCCTGAGCTCTCTTTTTTACAGATTCAATCTCTTCTCTCATCCAGGCAATCAGTTCACTGCTTTCCCTTTCTCTACCGGTTATCTCGCCAATCCATTGGATACTGCTAATTATTTCCTCAATAGTACTGGGATCAACAACAGCAACCTTAAACCCCAGTTCTTCAATTTTTTCCCGGTCTTCATCCATACCTGCAGTCATGAAAACCAGGTGCGGATCCTTTTCAACGATTGCTTCAAAATCAACGTTAATATCTCCAACTTTCGGTTTTTCCAGGGCTGCTTCTGGATAATCACAGTAATTACTTACTCCAACAATTTCTTCATCCAGATCCAGAGCGAAGAGAATTTCCGTTACTGCTGGCGCAAGGGAAACTATCCTTTCCGGGATAAATTCTAAAACTACTTCTCTGCCAATATCATCAACGATTGTTCCAGCCTGGGCTGTTCCCCCCAGGGCGACCAACAGAACCAGTGCAATCAGCAATAATTTTTTCATCAAATAAACCTCCTGTTTTTTTGATTTAATGTCCGGTACAAAGAATAAACCCCAAACCTTAACCTGGGGTTAATACAATATAAGACCACCCCTTTCCCCGAAGGCTTGGCTGCAGTACCGGCAGGCAGGTCTCCTGGCTCCAGTTCACCGCTTCCATCAACCTTCCCCGCTTAAGCGAGTGGTTTTAGTGATGGAAACTCCCTGACTACAGTGGCGGGTCCGCACCCTTTAGCCTAAAGGCTTTCGGGTTTCCCTATTAATCCACTTGGAACCTGACGGCATGAGCTATTCAATTTCCTAATTACTACTTCTTTTAAATTCACTAATATCCTTTTTTATGAAACTGGATTTCTGGGTTTTTTCCCTTCCAGAACTGCCAGAAGATCCTGAGCTGCCATTTGGGCCATTTTATCTCGGGTGGCGAAGGTAGCACTTCCAATATGAGGAGCCACCACAACCCTTGGATTTTGCAGGAGGGGATCATTTTTATTAATTGGTTCCTCTGCAAAAACATCCAAGCCGGCAGCGAATATTTCCCGGTTTTCCAGGGCTTCTAAAAGGGCCCTTTGATTAACAATCGCACCCCGAGCTGTATTGACAAGGACCGCTGTTTTTTTCATCAACCTGAATTCCCTGGGCCCAATCATGTTTTCTGTCTGGTTGTTCAGGGGAGCGTGGATACTTATAAAATCACTTTCCTGGAGTAATTGCTCGAGTTCAACTTTTTTTGCTCCAGTTTCCCTTTCCAGGCGGGGTTTTGTGCTCCGGTTATAATACAATAACTCCATGGCAAACCCCTTAGCCCGGCGGGCCATTGCACTTCCTATCCTCCCGGCTCCAATTATTCCAATGGTTTTCCCAAAAACCTCCTGCCCCAAAAACAGTTTGGGACCCCAGCTTTTCCACTTACCGGCCCGGGTATAATTATCAGCAGCAACAATAGACCGGGAAGCTGCAAGTAGGAGGGCAAAAGCAAGGTCAGCCGTTGCCTCGGTTAAGACACCGGGGGTATTCGTTACCACAATTCCCTTTTCTTTTGCTTTTTCGATATCTATATTGTCGTAGCCAACGGCGTAATTTGATATAACTTTGAGGTTCTGGGCTGCCTCCAGGACTTCTGCATCGATAGGGTCAGTAAGCAGGCAGAGCAGGCCCTGGATTTCCTTGATTTCTTCCAGAAGAACCTCTTTTTTTGGGGGAACTTCTTCCTCCCAAACCTTTACTTCACAATTTTCCCGGAGCAATTTCAATCCTTCTTCGGGGATTTTTCTTGTAACAAAAACTTTATCCACTTTAATCCCTCCTCGTATAATAATATTGGCCCTTACTGCTCATTTTCCTTTTACGCAAAAAAAATACGCCCGTATCCGGACGCATCCATAATTTTAACTGGAGCGGAAGACGGGATTCGAACCCGCGACCCCAACCTTGGCAAGGTTGTGCTCTACCAGCTGAGCTACTTCCGCAGATGGTGGAGGGAGAAGGATTTGAACCTTCGTAGGCGTGCGCCGGCAGATTTACAGTCTGCTCCCTTTGGCCACTCGGGCATCCCTCCAGACGCAATAATATTTTAAAGCAAGGCCCCGGTAATGTCAAGGAAAAAATCCTCAGGTCCAAGCAACCCCAGCCCGGAGAAAAAAGAGTGAGCCCGGTAACCGGGCTCACTCTTTTATGTGCTATTTTTAAAAACTCTAGAATGTTACGTGGAATCCTGAACCTATATGGAGACCATAGCCCGGCCACAGGGAAGCTCCAAGCTCAATATTGGGCTTGAAAACCCAGTCAGGGCGACCAAGGGCCGCTCCAAGATCGAGTCCGAAGTGGCGCAGATCAAACTCATATCCTGCTCCGGCAAAAGCGCTGGTTGAATAAAAACCCCACCAGCGGTAACCGGCTCCTGCGAAACCATATACGTTCCACATGGGTTCACGGATTACCCGGTAAATAATTTTGCCTGCAAAGCCACCTCCTAAGATCCCCTGCACGGCAAAAGCATCGTCCACATCAAAAATCGCGGAAAGACCACCGAAGGGATGGTTGTATTGGGTTCCCAATCTGAACTGCCCCTCCTGCGCTTGAACTGCCTGTGGAACCATGAGCAACGCCAGGAGAACAACACCAACTACAATTCCTATGGACATTTTCCTTCTCATTTAATTGTTCCTCCTTTCTTTTTGATCAAAATTCTTTGCTTTTCTGACCAAAAAAACCTTGAAACTTAATGTTTCATCAAACTTACTGTATACCATTATTTCTATAAATGTTATTCTTATCCTTCTTTCCCTTTTATTTTATTTTTCTTAAACCATCAATTTTACCTTATTTTTTCCCGGGGATGTAATGATTCTTCCTTTTATTCAATCTCGAAAGGGTTTCATTAAAATAAATAAAAAGGCCAGTAAAATTACCGGGATTACTACGTTTTGAGCCAGGGTCAAACCCCAATAACCCGGCTCAGAAACCCTTAAAAATTCAACAAGAAGCCGGTAAACTCCATAAAGAAAAATAAAGGTGAAAAAGACCACTCCCCGGGGATGATACTTTTTTTGCATAAAACTTAAAATCAAAAAGACCAAAAACATAGCCCCGGCAGAGTAAAGTTGCGTCGGATGCCTGGGTATATTATCTACTGCCGGGAAAACAACCCCCAAAAAAGTTTCTGTGGGAATCCCATAACAACATCCATTTAAAAAACAACCTATCCGGGTAATTCCATAACCAAGAGCTATGTAAGGGGAAATAAAATCAAGGAATTTTAACATGGAAATCTTTTTGATCCGGGCGTAGAAAAAACCACCCAGCAAAGGTAAAATGAAGCCACCGTAAAAGGTTAGGCCTCCTCTTCTTACCGCAAAAATTTCCAGCAGGTTCTGGCTAAAGTAATCCCAGTGCAAAATAACATAAGCCAGGCGAGCTCCTATTAAGGCAAGAATAATTGTCATTATTGCAACATCGTAAACATGATCCTTCTCAAAACCCTCCCGGGGAGCCTGCCTCTGGGCCAGGTATATACCCAGCAAAAAGGCGAAAAAAATCATAACCCCGTATGAATAAATTGGAAAACCAGCTATTTCAAACAAAATTGGCCTCATCTTTAACCCCCTTAATTTTTTCCAATCTTTATTATTTCTTTTTTCTCCTTTCTCCCTTAAAACCCCTCGTTTTAGCAAAAATATTGTGGAATTTCAGGAGAACAGATTGATTTTAGCCTTCCTTTATATTTGACATATGCTCATTATGGCTTTATAATAATTATGAACATATGTTACTTTGGATTTTCACCATACCTAGAAATAGAAGGGGGTGAAAAAATGATCGCCATTTCAACTATGGGAAAAGAAGCTCATTCCCTTGTTGACAACCGTTTCGGGCGTAGCGAATATTTTGTTTTCTTTAACCCAGACAACGAAAATTTTACGGGTCAGGAGAACCCTTTCTCTACCGAAAGTAGTGGAGCAGGAGTTCGAACCGCACAGTTTTTAGCAGAAAAAAACATCGATATTCTTCTGACTGGAAATGTCGGCCCCAAGGCAATGCAGGTTCTTAATTCAGCAAGTATCAAGGTGTGCACTGGAGCCGGTGGTACAGCAAAAGAAGCAGTGGAAGCCTTTCAAGCCGGGATATTAAAGCCTGTTGATTTTCCGAGTGTTGAAGCTAATTTTGGCAGAGGTAAGTTTAGAAAAGGACGCGGATTTTAAGGAGGTAAACCTATGAAAATAGCTATTTCTACGGAAAATGATTATGTCGCACAGCACTTTGGACGCTGCCCGGAATACACCATCGCTACAATTGAAAAAGGAAAAATTACCAGCAAAGAAACAATTAAAAACCCCGGTCACAAACCCGGATTTTTGCCGAAATTTCTCTCCGAAAAAAACGTAAATTGTATAATTGCGGGTGGAATGGGCCAGCGGGCAAAAACCCTTTTTTCCGAACGGGAAATCGATACCCTCGTTGGAATTACCGGACCTGTTGATGAAGTCCTTGAGGATTTCTCCCAGGGTAACCTTGTTCCGGGAGAAGATTTGTGCGACAGGTAAATTAGTTAGAAAAGTTCATAATTTGAAAGGAGGGAAATAATATGCCTCGTGGTGATAGAACTGGACCTGTTGGTGTTGGGCCAATGACCGGAAGAATGGCCGGCTATTGCGCTGGTTTTCCCCGCCCCGGTTTTGCTAATCCAGCTTATCGGGGAGGATCGGGTTTTGGCGGCGGTGGTCGGGGGTACCGGCACATGTATTATGCCACTTCTCTTCCTGGTTGGGCTCGTTTTGGTTCTCCTCCTCGCCCGGAGTGGGGAGACCCCGTTTATGCCCCGGAAGATGCTCCACTCCAAACCCTGACCACCGAACAAAAAAAAGAATACCTGGAAAACCGGGCCCGGGCCTTAAAGGAACACTTAAAAGAACTTGAAGAAGAAATTGATAGGCTTGAGGAAAACTAAAAAAATCATGGCCGGTGGAATTGGAGGGAACCCTCAAAGTAAAACTTCTATTCCACCGGCTCCTTTTTGTGCTCCTATTGTTTACCCATAAAGAGGTGAGAAAAATGGAAATAGTTATCGCCAGTGGCAAGGGTGGTACTGGCAAAACATTTGTAGCCACAAACCTGGCCCGAGTTCTCCAGGATACCCTGGGTGAAAACCTTACCTTGATCGACTGCGATGTAGAGGAACCAAACGTGCACATATTTTTTCCAAAACAAAAAGTAACAAAAGGAAACGTGACAATTAAATCACCAGTAGATATTGATACCCAAAAGTGCAATGGCTGTGGAAAATGTGTTGAGGTTTGCAATTTTAATGCCCTGGCCAAGGTCAAAAACACTATCTTAATGTTCAGGGAACTCTGCCACGCTTGCGGAGCCTGCTCTTTTATTTGCCCCATGGAGGCAATAATTGAGGGAGAAAGACAAATCGGGGATATCTTCCACAGCAGTGGTGAAATCAATTTGCATTACGCGACCCTAACCTGTGGAGAAGGAGGGATGACCCCTCGCCTGATTAAAAAAGTGCGGGAAGAAGCTGGCCCCGGGGTCAATATCCTTGATGCTCCTCCGGGAACAGCCTGTCCTGCAGTGGAATCTGTAACCAATACCGACTTCTGTATACTGGTTGCAGATCCAACTCCCTTCGGTTTGCATGATCTTAAACTCGCGGTAAATATGTGTCGAGCCCTGGGTCAGGAACCTGTAGTTGTTGTTAACCGAGCCAATTACCGCAACCAGGAATTAAAAAAATACTGTCAAACCACTTCCCTTGAAATCATTGGAGAAATCCCTGACAGCAGAGAAATTGCCCGAATATACTCCCGGGGTGAACTTGTGGTTGAGAAAAATCCCAATTATAGAAAACTATTTTCTGAACTCGGCGAAAAAATAACTTGCCTGGCCAAACAGCGCAGAGCAATAAAAAAACCCCCGGAAGATTTTTTCCCTGCGGCAAACGGCAATTTGAAAAAACCAATCACCAGCTCAAACAACTCAGAAAAAGGAAAAAATAACAACCTGCCCGAACTGGTTGTTATTAGCGGAAAAGGAGGAACCGGCAAAACTTCTCTTGTGGGAGCTTTTGCAGCCCTTGCAGGAAAAACTGTTGTGGCTGATTGTGATGTGGACGCCTCCGACCTACCTCTTCTCCTTAACCCTGAAATTGAAGACCGGGGATTATTCTCAGGTGGTTTCCTTGCTGAGATTTTCCAGGAAAATTGCGAAAAATGCGGTCTTTGTCAAAGCTTGTGCCGGTTTGAGGCCATTTCACACAATGATTCCACCTTCGTTATTGATCCCCTGGGATGCGAGGGTTGCGGCCTTTGCGGGCTTGCCTGTCCAAATAATGCCATTAAGCTTCAAACAGCGATTAACGGGGAATGGTATACTTCCAGAATAAGATTTGGGAAAATGGCTCACGCAAGGTTGGGGCTTGCAGAAGAAAATTCTGGCCGTCTGGTTAGCCTTACCCGAAAAAAAGCAGTTTCACTCGTTGATTCACCTCTGTACCGGGAAATCCTCATAGACGGTTCTCCCGGAACGGGCTGCCCGGTTATCGCTTCCCTTACTGGATCCAGGTATGCCATTTTGGTCACTGAACCCACCCTCTCCGGCCTGCACGACCTGGAGAGAATAATAGATTTAACGAGGTTTTTCCAAATTCCTACGGGTGTTGTGGTTAACAAGTGGGATATTAATCAAGGAATTGCACAGAAAATAGAGAAATACTCTTTAGAACAGGGAATTGACTTTCTCGGGAAGCTCCCCTATGATGAAAAAATTACACTGGCCCAGTTTAATAAACAAACAATCATCGAATATGCTCCAGACTGTACTCTTTCGTTAGAAATTGAAAAATTGTGGGAAAAAATTCTAGGCCTGCTCGAAAAAAGGCCAGAGCATGGAAATGTCCCTTAATCGGGTTATTAAATAAATCTTTCAGTCAGGAGGAAAAAACATGCCCAGACCTCCCAAAATCCGCCGGGTAGAACACATCCCTGAAATAACCTATTTTAAACCCCAGGGCGTTCCCCTGCGTAATTTAGAAAAAATAGTTATTTCATTTGAAGAAATGGAGGCGGTCCGGTTAAAAGATAAAGAGGGCCTGGATCAGCAGGAAGGTGCANAAAGGATGGGTGTTTCCCGCCCCACCTTCCAACGGATCCTCATTTCTGCCCGGGCCAAGATAGCTGAAGCCCTTACCCAGGGCAAAGCAATCCGGATAGAAGGAGGCACTTTCCAGGTAACAAGAAAAGGCCGCAGAGGCGGCGGCCCTCCCTGGAAAACCTAATTATGGACTTTTCCTCCCCCAAAAAAATTTGGGGGAGATTTTTTTATTTTTTAAGGGAAAATTCTCCCCTGGTCTTGAAAAAGATATCAGTTCAGGTAAAAATAACAGAAATTAAGCAATTGGTTGAAAGGTTTATTGAGGTGTAAGATAAAACAAAGCATCGTTTTGGGTCCTGATACTAACCCCTCCCGCCATTTCAGTTATCCAAAAGTACAATTCAAAATCAACATTTGAATTTTCTTCAGAATATTGTGAGTCTGTATCCAAATCAAAAANAATAATCCTTATTAACGAGGATTTCATCCAAAGAAATTTTTACCGTCCGGTCAGGGTTGAAAGTGATAATACTGAATTACCAACAATCAGAATCGTAATAACTTATATCAACAATTAACATTTTCCCATAATTACCTGCTGTTGTTTTAAAAAATAAAATTCTATTTATAAATTCATCATCTCCATGACCAACCTGATACTCAACTGGATTTCCTTCCACTAATTTATTTTCATCATCAGCATCTTTTATGGAAGCCCGGGTATAAATTTCACGCTCAATTTCTTCAGAAAAAATTGCTTTTACAGTTTTATCTTCATTCATGTAAACATTGGTAATCGGATTCGTTGAGTTACCAACATCTCCTTCCCATTCTTGGAAATCCCAGCCAAAAGATGACCTCCTGGCTTCTAAATCAGAAAAAGTGTTTTTTCCTATTTCGTGNTCCCCCGGAAGGGGATTAACATCTCCTTTCCCGGCAAGTTCAATTGTAAGATTATAATGGTTGATTACCTCTTTTTCACGGTTTCCAGACAACCTGAAAATATCATACTCAAGCTGAAAATTAATAAAATAAGAAAACACCATTTTTTCTTTTTTACTTTTTTACCCCTTTAGCTTTTTTAAGTCAGAAAAACTCGCCTGAAATTTAAACTCAGCCCATATATCAACTCCTTCTTTTCATTTTTCATCCCGCTTTATTTGGAAAAAGGAATTAATATCCGTTTGTAATTGGGGTCGCTTTTAAGGTTGGAAAAACTGGCGTTTTTTTATAAAACTTTTGTTATAAATCTTTTTACCTAACAAAGCTTCTTAAAGAGCTCCAGTCCAGACTGTTCCAGAGTCTGCTGAGCAATTGAACCCGGATTTCATTATAAGCACTCCCGGTAGGTGAATAATACCGGGGATGGGTTTCCTCCCACCAATCAACAACAATTAACTGTATTTCCGTTGGAGGAAGGTTGCTGTTGAAATATTTGGGATCAACGGCCACAAGGGCCCTGGCTCCTTCACTATCCGGTGAAACCAGGCCAGAAAAACGAACTGCTTCAAAGGGCATTGCAACAACCTGCCTGTGAGGACCAAAAGGATGCCATTCAGGGAGTTCAAAACCATAAGCCTGGGCGGCTCTTTCTCCGGGGGAAAGGCTGGCAAGTTCGAATTCAAGACCATTAATTGCCCGTCCCGCATAAGCAAGGAAGATAACTCTTTCCAGATCTAATTCTCTTCCCAAGTCCTCCAATCCATCCCAATCCTCGGTCTTAATTAATCCATCCATTTCCTCTATAAAGTCCTGACGAGCAAGGAGAGCCTGCAGAATTTTTTCCTCCATTTCTGCAAACTCTCGCCGCAGTTCTAAAGCCATTTCAAGCTGATCTTCCAATATTTGATCGGCATTTTCAATGGTTGCTTCATAAAAATTCTGGGCAGCATCAGCATCCACAGTTTTATAGTATTCATATAGATCTAAATAATCATCGAACATTTTCTGGTGGCTTTTAATAATTTCTTCTTCGGAAAAAGCCTTCTGGAGTTGTGTCATATAGTTTCTTATTTGGGTAATTTGCTGCTGGGTCAATTCAACTTCTTCTGCTGCTTCGAACCCCAGCTGAACGGTTTCAATTTCCCGCCTGGCGTAATCCTGCAGAGCTCTGATCCACCTTTCCTGACTGACAGGAACCCAAAAGGGGTTGCCATCCCGAGTTAAAACCGAAACCGCTCCCTCATGCCTTCCCAGTTCAAAAGACGGGCGGACCACAGAACGCAAAAATGGTTCAATCTTGGCATCCCAGAGGGGAAACATGCTGTATGAAGGGTATGCTTCTTCATATCCGGGAGGATGGGCACCCCGGGAAAATATATTCCCCCCTGGACTTTGCTCAAAAACCGGAGGAAGAATGTATATTTTTCCTCCTTCATCAGCAAGAATGGGATCTCCCAGGAAACTTTCCGGGTTATTAAACCAGATCGAAACCCGTGCTGTAGCAGGATCTCTGGGATGATATTCTGGAAACCACATCGCCATGGTAATCCTGGATTGAACTGGGCCTCTAACTCCATCAGGTAGTATAAGTCGTGAGCTAATATTGATCCGGGGCACTATTTCAAAACCCCGGGGAGGATCGAGAGGAGGAGCCTTGCGGAAAATATCCAGCACCTCCAACATGTTGGTTTTATAGTTTTCAATCTCCTCTTCACTTAAACCCAGTTCAGGAATACTCAAAAAGTTTAGATCCAACCATCTTCCCTGGGCCTCAATTTTTCCACTTGGAAAAAGCATAAACATTATTACAAAGAAAACTACAAAATACTTTTTATTTTTTTTACTTAGAGCTTCTCCAATAATATTTGGTCTGGACAAAAGCCCATCCCCTTTCTTTTCCTTTAATTTTCAATATGTGACAAAATTTCTTTCCAAATCACTGGGTTATTCGAAATAAATACAACCCCCCAGTTTAAAGATACCACAATATCTTTAAAGCTTTTTAAAGCTAACCTAAAGTTTTTGTAAAGGATCGGACTAGGCGGGAACAATAAAACCAGAGGCCAGAAAATCTGCGGTAAAATCACCTGTCTCTCCTTTTGTTTTACAAAGGTACATTCACTGGAACCGTTAAACTTAAAACTATTTCATCATTTCCCGGCCGTTCTTCAATTAAAATAACCCCCTTGTGCAGCTTGATTATCTTTTCGATTATCATAATCTCCATGTCGAAGAGGTTTTTCATTTCTAATTTTTCCTTTGAATTATTTCCGTTAACCCTTTTAATCCCTCTTATTTCAAAAATAATTTCATCTCCTTTATTTAAAACCCGACAATAAATTTTGTTTTTTAAATTATACGCCCCAACCAGAAGAAGAATAAATAGAAAACTGGCCAGCGCCCTGCTGAACCTTTCCCTGTCCACAAAAAGCAAAGGGAAAGAAGCAGAATTGCAGGCTCTACCATCACAGAAGTAAGAGAATTCAACAGGATTTAACTTGTTATCTGCCCTGGCCTTTTTAAGGCTCTTTTCTATAAGTTCATCCAGGGGGATCGGAGCAATTTGCAATACAGCCCTACCTGCTTCAAACTGGATTATTTCAAAAACGTTCTCGATAAACCTGTTTAACTGGAAGACCTGTTGTTGAACATGAAGGAGAGCAGGGCGAAAATCCTTTTTGCCCTCTTTATTTTTCTCCATTAAGCTCTCCATGGTATTGATAATTTCTTCAAGGGGAACCTGGAGATAGTGAGTAAGATAAGCCAAGAAATGCCCGCCCGAATGGGCGAGTTCGGTTTTTTGGGCTTCCTGAGCTTTTTTCAAGTGATTGGTTACCCCAAAAACCAGGGCAAAAATTGTAATATAGGCAAGGTCCTGCTCGATAAACCATTCCATTCCCCTTAAAGAATCCATGACCCCCATGATAACGAGGCTAACCGAAGCCAGGGCTACACTTAAAGGCCCGATAACTTTACTCCCTTTCAAACTGTTGGTAATTATTACAGGAATGAAAAGCAGTTTCCAGGGACTTGCAGAATAACCTGTGCTGGCGAGGATCAGGAAGATCATTATTACCAAAACAGGCAGATCATAAATAAAACCAATGTTGGAAAATCTCCCACCAGTATCTTCTCTTTTTAAAATTAAAGGAGCAACTCCACTTAGAATAATTGTTCCGATTGAGAAAGAAAATAATATCTGGCTGAAATTTTTAGGATGAAAATCTAAACCCGAAGCAAAAAAAGCAAAAATCACAAAAATAAAAGAAAAAAACTGGGCCAGGGGAATTGGTTTTACAAGAGACTTTCCTCTCCTTCTAAAAAATTCTGCTGTCTTTTCCCTCCTGGCCTTGATAGGAATTGTAAAAAAACAAGTAGTTCCCTCACCTTTTTTGCTTTCTACCCAGATCCTTCCTCCGTGTAATTCAACAATCTCCCGGGCTATGGGTAACCCCAATCCTTTTCCTTTGCTTCTTTCCTGTTCGGAACCCCGATAGAATCTCAAAAAAATTCTGGACACTTCGTCTTCCCTTATCCCTTTCCCGGTATCCCGCACCGAAAAAAACACTTCATTGCCATCTTTTATTCTGGAGCAGGAAACGGTAATGGACCCACCAGGAGATGTGTGAGTTAAAGCATTTAAAATAAGGTTGGCCAGAACCCGATCCAGCAAATAAGGGTCAACTTCAAAATTTAAATCCTCAATAACATCGGTTTTTAATCCCACTTCTTTTTTTTCTGCAATTAATCTATAACTTTTTTCAATTCCTTCCACGTACTCCTGGGATGAAATTTGCTCTTTCTGCAGGGGAATTTTCCCCGTTTCAAGCCGAGCAAGTTCCAGGAGGTTTTGGGCAAATCGTTTTAAGTCCCGGGCTTTTTTAAGGACTAGCTCCAGGTAGTACTGTTTTTTACCCGGATCTAAAATTTTTTCCTGTAATATAACCTCGGTATAACCCTGCACCAGGGTCATTGGCGTTCTCAGGTCATGCGAAATACTGGAAAGTATATTCCTCCTTGTATTTTTGACCTCTTCTTTGAGATTTTGTTCTGAAAAAATAAAAAAGCGAATTAATGTAAAAATTAAAGTCAGGGCGGTAAAACAGAGAAAATCAAGCTGCCAGAACCAATTCTCCCCCTCAATTAATTCCCTGACCCCAAAGAAAAATAGAACCCCACCAGAAAAAAAGATACTTAAAAGCCCAAATATAATTTTTTTCTTCAGGGCGTTTGTTATTACTAAAAGCAAAAAGAAAACTTTCCAGGGACTCTCCACACCTCCTGTAACACTGATAATATAGAAAATTACTGGGACCATAATCATCAGGTCAGCAACATCCATAGGTGTGAGAGAAAAGTTCCGGGGAAGAAAATATTTTTTGGTCAGATACAGGCTGAATAAAATACAGCCTGTTAAGAGTAAAGGTAAAAAACGGTTAAAAACCGGCCAGGAAATCAAGGAAACAGTTACTGCAATTAAAATAAAGGCATTAAAAAGTTGTCCCAGAGGAACAATTTTTAAGGCCCTTTCCCAGTCAGAATCTTCATTTTTTTCAACATCCGCAAACCAGTTCCCCGCTGGTGAACTTTTAAGCCAGCTTTGCCCAATTATCGCAAGGATCAGCCCCAATAGATTCGGAGGTGAAGCATGAAGGACTCGAATAAACCAGGAAGGGTTAAATTGCAGAAAGAGAGTAAATGAAAATTCGATCAGAGTCATAATGGCCAACCCCGAAAGAGCTGCACCAGTGGAAATAAACCAGCCGAATTTCTGTGTTAGGTTAATTAGAACTACCAGAAGTAAAATTGTTAGATAAACCTTGGACCCATTGGATAAGTTCAAAAGCCAGATCGGGGACATTATTATTGCCGAAATCAGGCCAAGAAAGAAAAGTTTTTTTACTGGAACATATTTTCCCATGACAAAAAGTCCGGCTCCGCATATGGCCGCGCCGGAAACAGTCAGCATATAAAAAATCAAAAAATAATAAGTTAAAAAATCCAATCCGATCCCTCCCCGAAGAAGGGTTTTTTTCTAAAGTTTTTCCGGTTCAGGGGAAGGAACATTAAACTTATAGCCCACTCCCCTTACAGTCAGAATATATGTAGGTCTGGTTGGATCGGATTCAATTTTTTTTCGTAAATTACTGATATGAACTGCAACTGTTCGGGGGTCACACAGTTCTTCATTACCCCAGACAAGTTCGTAAAGGTGGTCGGGGTTAAAAACCCGATTGGGATTTTTGGCCAAGATGGTTAAAATCTGAAATTCGATTGCCGAAAGGGGAACCTTGGCCTCATTTTTTCGGATTTCATGGCTTCCTATATCAATTTCCAGCCCGGGAAATCTTAAAATCTGGTTGTGTTTACTTATGGCATCAAGAAGTCGGTTCCTCCTGAGATGGGCTTTTACCCGGGCAGTCAGTTCACCGGGACTGAAGGGTTTGGTGATATAGTCATCTCCCCCAACCCGTAATCCCACAATCTTATCAACATCCTCGCTTTTGCAACTCAAAAACAAAATGGGGACACTGGTGAAATTACGGAGTTCCTGGCAAACCTCAATCCCATCCATATCCGGAAGGTAAATATCAAGAATAATCAGGTCAGGTTTTTCTTCTCTGGCACTCTGTAAACCCTTCCGGCCGTCTTCAGCAATTAAGGGCTGGTAACGTTCATTCTCCAGACACAAAGAGACCATTTCACAGATTTCTCTTTCATCATCAATTATCAAAATTTTCTCTCCTGCCAGGATAATCACCCCATTCTGTATAAAGATAAGCAACGGCCGGATTTTTTCTGGTATCTTTCTATCAATCCAGAAAACAAAAATTTACAGGATTTCCAGTGGGAAATCCTTAAAATTAATAAATTCATTCTAATTAAGAGTTATATTAACCTGTTTCGCTTTAAAGTGTAAAACACCTTCATTCCCCACCAAAACAGGAAAAAACCTGTTTATTTTACTTCTGAACAACCTGGTATATGGGCGTTTGGAATGTAAAACAGAGCAGTTCATTTAACGGTATTTCCAGGAAGTTTATTTATTTCTACCTGGAAAAAACAAATTAAAAAAGGCCCGACAGGGCCCTTTCATTTTTTAGCTTTTTAATTTCTCTCTCTTTTTTCCGGTTTTGTCTT
>SL_3KL_010_SEDDRAFT_10000139_pt1 | contig 48799 bp, 48 predicted proteins | sample SodLakKL_010_SED_2_FD_10381 | JGI IMG/M metagenome (IMG submission 10381)
AGAAGGTTCAAGGGGTCAAGGACCAGCTTTCGCGCCAGGGCGAGGCCTGAAAGCTTCCTGCCGATGACCGCCCTTTTCCCGGAGAGGGCCGATGTTGTGCGAGAGTTCTTTTTGGACGCGGAAAACTGCCTGTGGAACGGGAAATGAGCGGCAACCATCGACGCGTGCTGATCAAAGTTCGAGGAATTGTCCAGGGAGTGGGTTTCCGGCCCTACATTTATGGACTGGCCCGGGCCCATGGGATTCATGGATGGGTGCGCAACGACTCCACGGGGGTGGAAGTGCTGGCGTCGGGTCATCCCGCTTCCGTAGAACGGTTCTTTGAGCAGATTCCCCTTTCGGCCCCCTCCCTCGCTCGCGTGCTGGAGTGCGAAATGCGGGAAGAGCGCCTTGCTTCTCCGGATAGCTGGGAAGAGAGCTCCGGGGAAGGTTTTGAGATCCTCCAAAGCCACGGCGCCAGGGAACGGTCCACCCTCATCTCCCCGGACGTGTGCACCTGCGGGGACTGCCTCCGGGAACTTTTCGACCCTCAGGACCGCCGCTTCCGCTATCCCTTCATCAACTGCACTCACTGCGGGCCCCGCTACACCATCATTCAGGACATTCCCTATGACCGCGCACGGACCACCATGGCGCCTTTTTCCATGTGCGGCGCATGCCGGGGGGAATATGAAGATCCCCTTCACAGGAGATTCCACGCTCAGCCCAACGCCTGCTGGGAATGCGGCCCCCAGGTCTGGCTGGAAGACGGCCGGGGACGCAGGCAAGCTTCAGGCCATGCGGCCATGCGGCAGGCGGTCGAACTTTTGCACGATGGAGCCATTGTGGCCGTCAAAGGCCTGGGAGGCATGCACCTGGCTGTTTCCGCCACCGATGAAGAGGCCGTCAGGCGGTTGCGCAGCCGCAAGGTTCGGGAAGAAAAGCCCTTTGCGGTCATGTTTTCCCATCTGGAAGCCCTGGGTCAACGCTGTCATCTGAGGGAAGAGGAAAAAGAACTGGTGTCGAGCCCCGCGAGGCCCATTGTTCTCCTCGATCGAAAGTCTGAGAAGGGGCTTCTTCCGCTGGCTTCCGCCGTGGCTCCGGGAAACCGGTGCCTCGGCGCTTTTCTCCCCTGCACGCCCCTTCACTTCCTTCTCTTTCATGAAGCCCCCTACGACGCGCTGGTCATGACCAGCGGCAACCGAAGCGATGAACCCATTGTCACGGAAAATGAGGAGGCAAGGAGGCGGCTTGGCACCATAGCTGATTATTCTCTCCTCCATGACCGGGGCATTCACATGCGCTGTGATGATTCCGTGGTGCGAATGCACAGCGGGAAATGCCGTCCCTTGCGCCGAGCCCGGGGGTACGTTCCCGTGCCCATATTCCTGAAGGAGGAGTTGGAGCCGGTTCTGGGAGTGGGCGCCCAGGTGAAGAACACCATTTGCCTGACCCGCGGCCGGGAGGCTTTTGTGAGCCAGCACGTGGGCGATCTGGAAAACCTGGAGACCCTTCGTGCTTTTGAACACACCATCGATCATCTGAAGCGCATTCTGGAAATTGAGCCTTTGTGCGTGGTTCATGATCTTCACCCCGACTACCTGAGCACCCGCTGGGCCCTGGAAGAAAAAAGCCTGCCTCTCCTGGGGGTTCAGCATCACCACGCTCACATAGCTTCCGTCCTGGCCGAATGCGGTCACCGGGGCCCCGTTCTGGGGGTTGCCCTGGACGGGACGGGCTATGGCGGTGACGGCACGCTGTGGGGTGGAGAGCTGCTGCGGGTGGATGCCCATGGCTTTGAACGGCTGGGGCATTTCAGGCAGGTTCCCATGCCAGGGGGTGAAATGGCCATTAGAGAACCCTGGCGCATGGCCTTGAGCTACCTGTGGGCGCTGGAGAACTCTCATGGGGAAGAAGCTTTCAGGGATTTGACTCTCCGCTGGCCCGAGAAGACAAAAAGAGTTCTGCTTCAAATGCTTCATCAAAACATTCACTGTCCCGTCACTTCCTCCTGCGGCAGGCTTTTCGATGCCGTTGCCGCCCTCGCCGGATTGCGTGACAGGGTGACCTTCGAGGGCCAGGCGGCTGCGGAACTGGAACAGGTCATGGAAGAGGATGGGGAAATGTATTCTGGAGAGGTGTGCCGGGAGGATTCCCTCTGGATTCTCGATCCCCTTCCCATGGTCGGGCAGGTGGCGGAGGATGTCAGGAATGGTGTGAAGCCCGGAATCATTTCAGGGCGCTTTCATCAGGGCCTCGTTCGAACCCTTTCCCAATGGGTCCAAGAGGCTTACAAAGAAACAGGCATTGGAGCGGTGGCGCTCAGCGGCGGAGTCTTTCAAAACCGCGTGATTCTCCAGGGTTTGATGACGGAGTTGTCCCGGCTGAACCTGGAAGTCCTCTGCAACGGGGAAGTTCCCGCCAATGATGCGTGCATCTCCCTGGGGCAGGCTTTCGTGGGGGCTCACTGGCTGAAGGGCCGAACAGTCTGAAGGGCCGAAGGGGCTGAAAGGCCGAGGCTTAAAGAAATGCATGCCTTTATGGGCGGAGCGGGAGCGGGTTCTGAAATACGTTGATGCATATCGAGATTCGAAGCTGGCAAAAAGACTGCTGGAAACCCTCCAAAAGCGCCCCTATGGTTCCAGGACTCTAAGGCTCATGGAAATCTGCGGCACGCACACCGTTGCCATGTTTCGCCTGGGTTTGAGACAGCTCCTTCCTTCTCCTCTGCAGCTGATCAGCGGACCGGGTTGTCCCGTATGTGTGACGGCAACGGAGGATGTGGACCGGGCTCTGTGGATTGCCCGGCAGACCGGGGCCATCGTCGCCACTTTCGGAGATTTCATGAGGGTTCCGGGGTCCCGATCCTCGCTGCTCACGGAAAGGAGCAGGGGAGGAAGCGTGCGCATGGTCTACGCCAGTTTCGATGCCCTCCAGGTTGCCAGGGACAACCCGCACAGGGAGGTGGTTTTCCTGGGAATCGGTTTTGAAACAACGGCTCCCACCGTGGCAGCGGCGATCCTTCAGGCTTCCAGGGAAGGGATTGAAAACTTTTCCGTGCTGAGCATGCACAAGCTGCTGCCACCCGCCATGAAGGCCCTGCTGGACGGAGAAGGGATGGATCTGCACGGCTTCATCTGCCCCGGCCATGTGAGCACGGTCATCGGAGCGGCGGCCTACGAGGAAATCGCGGCCCGGTACGAAATTCCCTGTGTGGTCACCGGCTTTGAAGCGCTGGATCTGCTGCAGGGCCTTCACCTGCTGGTGGACCAGGTGCTTGCGGGGGAAGCGCGTGTGGTCAATCAATACAGCCGGGCGGTCAACTGGGGTGGAAATCCTGCCGCTCAGAGGCTCCTTGCCCAGGTGTTTGAACCCGCCGATGCCCCCTGGCGCGGGCTGGGAATTATTCCCCGCAGCGGCCTCAAGATTCGCAAAGAATGGCAATTGCTGGATGCGGCCGAGAGATTTGCCATACCGCCCATGGAGTCCAGGGAGCCTCCCGGCTGCCGGTGCAGCGAGGTGCTTCGGGGGACGGTGACGCCACCTCAGTGCGGTCTCTTTGGAAAGGCCTGCACTCCCGAAACTCCCGTGGGACCCTGCATGGTTTCCAGCGAAGGCACTTGCGGCGCCTATCACCAATATCACCAGGAAGATTGAAAAAACATGGCGAGGAGCCCCGGAAGAATGAATGACATCGTGCAGCTGGATCATGGAAGCGGGGGACGGGCCACCCAGGAACTGGTCCAGAGGTGTTTCTTTCAGCTGTTTGCCAATGAGTACCTGCTTCAGATGAACGACAGCGCTCTGCTGCCGTGGGCGGGGGGCCAAATGGCCATGACCACCGACTCCTACGTGGTGGACCCCATCATTTTTCCAGGAGGGGACATCGGCAGCCTGGCCGTGCACGGCACGGTGAATGACCTGGCCATGCAGGGCGCGCGTCCATTGTATCTCACTGCCGGCTTCATCCTTGAAGAAGGTTTGTCCCTGGAAGTGCTCGAATATGTGGCCCGTTCCATGGCCGAGGCTGCCCGGGAGGCCCAGGTGATGATCGTGGCGGGAGACACCAAGGTGGTCCCCCGGGGAAAAGCCGACCGTTTGTTCATCAACACGGCGGGGGTGGGCGTGGTCCCCTCTGGAATCCGGGTGGGCGGACAATATGCCCGGCCGGGGGACTCGGTGCTCATAAACGGAACCATCGGCGACCACGGCATAGCTGTCTTGTGCAAACGTGAAGGATTGGCTTTTGAAAGGGAAATACTCAGCGACTCGGCACCCCTCAACGATCTGGTGTCGGGGATTCTCGAGAGCTGTCCCCGTGTTCGGGTGTTGCGTGATCCCACGCGGGGAGGTGTTGCCACCGCCCTCAACGAGATCGCACAGCAGTCGGGGGTGGGCATCGTCCTCTTCGAAGAATCCTTGCGCATCAAAGAAGACGTGGCAGGTGCCTGTGAGGTCCTGGGGCTCGATCCCCTCTACGTGGCCAATGAAGGGAAGGTGCTCGTCTTTGTGCCCCCTGATGATGAACAGCTGGTTTTGAACCTCATGAGGAATCATCCCCGCGGTCGAGATGGGGTCAAGATCGGGCAGGTGACTCAGGAGGGTGCCGGGAGAGTGACTCTGGAGACAGGAGTTGGAGGACACCGGCTGGTCCAGATGCTTCACGGAGAACAGCTGCCTCGAATTTGCTGAAAAATTGGGAGAAGGTCCCTTTTGTTATCTGCTCCCATGGTTTTGTGAGGAAGGGAATGCTGATCAAGGACTGTAAAAAAAATAGTGCGAGACCCATGATCTGCATGGTTTGCGGCCGGCCCGTCTCCGGATTGGGCCAGAGCGTGGGCGTTTGCCCCCAGTGTGTCTGTGAAGGCTCTGGGGAAAGCCGCGAACGCCTGTCCAGGGTGCACAGGAAATCCAGAGAACTCTTCAACCTGCCCGCCGTTCCTCCGCGCAATTTTAAGGGGCTTCCCTGTAATCTGTGCTTTCACCACTGCGTCATGGGTCAAAACGACCAAGGATACTGCGGTCTGCGCCGGGGAGATCCCGCCAGCCTGAGAAAAGATGGAAGGTCCCGTGGGCGGGTGTCTTCCTACTTTGATCCTTTGCCCACCAACTGCGTGGCCGACTGGGTTTGCGCAGGAGGAACGGGGGCGGGTTATCCCCTTTTTGCTCACGACGATGGCCCCGAAGTGGGCTTTTACAACCTGGCCGTCTTTTTTGAATCGTGCAATTTCAACTGTCTCTATTGCCAGAACTGGTCCTTCAAGAAGAGCAACCTTTACCCCCCGGCCTGGCGCTCCGTGGAGGAACTGGCCCGGGAGGTGAATGAGCAGACCAGCTGTGTGTGCTTTTTCGGCGGGGACCCCACACCGCAGGTTCCCTTTGCTCTTCAGGCTTCGCGCCGCATGCGGGAAAATCTTGCGACGAACATTCTGCGCATCTGCTGGGAGACCAATCTCAGCATGCACCCTTCGTGGCTGAAGCTCATGGCCCAAGCTTCCCTTGCTTCAGGAGGGTGCATCAAGGCGGACATCAAGGCATGGAACCCCCAAATTCATAAGGCTCTCGCGGGGTGCGACAATGGGGTGGTTCTCAGCAACTTTTCCCAGTTGGCCAGGAATTGGGCTCCCCTTCGGCGTGAACCGCCCCTGGTGATCGCCAGCACTCTTCTGGTACCCGGCTACGTGGATGAAAAGGAGGTTCATTCCATCGCCTCTTTCATCGCTCAAATGGACCCCCATATTCCTTATGCACTTTCGGTTTTCGTTCCCCAGTATCACATGGAGGACTTTCCCATCACCCCGCGGGCCCAGGCCGAAGCCTGCGTGCACGCCGCCAGGAAGGCGGGCCTGGAAAATGTGAGGCTCGCAAATCGCTCATTCCTGCTCTGAGAAAAGGCTCCCGCCATCCCTTGCACGGGCGTTGCGCCTTTGGCTTCTTTTTTTCCGGTCAAATCATGGACCCTGGCTCCCTGCAACCTCCGCACAGCGGGATCTCCCATTCCAGGGAGCAAAGCGGGGCAGAAGGAGAATGCCCGGCACGGCCCCCAGGACGCTCACCGTGAAAAACATGGGCCAGCCCAGGGCATTGGCCATGAAGCCCGTGGGCACTCCGGCAATCACCCTTGAAACCGCCATGAAGCTGGTGAGCAAAGCGTACTGGGTGGCGGTGAAGCGCTTGTCGCAAAGGCTCATCATGAAGGCGATGAAGGCCGCGGTGCCCATTCCCCCGCAGACATTTTCAATGCCGATGGCCGCCACCATGGCAGGGTAATGGGGGCCCATGAGGGCGAGGCCGGCGAAGGCAAGATTGGAGAATGCCTGCAGAAAGGCAAAGATCCAAAGGGAGCGGTTGATGCCGATACGAGCGATGATGCCGCCGCCTGCCAGGGTTCCGGCGATGGTGGAGATGAGGCCGAATGCCTGGTTGACGGTTCCCACATCGGTGCGTGAGAAGCCAATGTCCAGGAGAAAAGGGGTGGTCATGGTGCCCGCAATGGCATCGGCCAGTTTGAAGACCATGATGAAACAGAGCATTTCCACGGCCCCTGATCTTTGAAAGTAGGATCTCAGCGGCCCCCATATGGCTTCTTTCAGCGTCTGCGGAGCAATGGGGCGCTCTTCGGGTTCCGGGGCCAGATACGTGACGAGGCCGTTGAGGAGCATGAGTGCGGCCATGAGAGCGTAGACGGTTCTCCAGCTCAGTTGATCCGAGAGGATGAGTGCCAGGGCACCGGAAATGAGGAGGGCCACGCGATAGCCCACGACGGTGGTGGCTGCTCCGGCACCCAGTTCCTTTTCTTTCAGGACGTCCGCGCGGTAGGCGTCGATGACGATATCCTGGCTGGCACTGGAAAAAGCGATGGCCATGGCCATGAAGCCGACGGCCCAGGGCATGGCTGCCGGAGAGAGGAGCCCAATGATGAGGAGATTGACGGCAAGGGCAAACTGCCAGAAGAGAATCCACCCCCGGCGCCTTCCCATCCAGGGGAGGGTGAACCGATCCAGGAATGGCGCCCACAGAACCTTGAGCGTGTAGGGCAGCCCCACCAGGGAAAACACTCCTATGATCTGAAGATCTACGTTTTCACTGCTGAGCCAGGCCTGGAGCGTGGTGCCCGTGAGGGCCAGGGGAAGGCCTGAAGAAAAACCCAGTCCCAGCAGGCTGAGCACCCGCCTGTTGAGATAGACGCTTATCCACGTTGCCATCGAGTCTTCCGCCTGCTGGTTCTTCTCCGGGCCCTTCCTGGAACTGCAACCCTGGTTTGAGTGGGCATTGGGAGGTCATTCAGCCAAAAGTGAGGTGAGAGCTGATGATGGCCGGTTTGTCCACGGGGATCACCTTCGGCTGGATTCGCTTGATCTCTTCCAGGTTCCAGTTCTCATCCCTGCCAAGGATTCCAAGGGCCTCCTCCATGCTTTCCGCAAGGACCGCCACTTCCGCCATCATGTAGTTGTCCTTGTGAATCTGGGGCTCATCGAACATGGACCAGCTTGAAAATCTTTTGTAATGCCGCCATACGTAGATGTTCATGACATTTCTCCCCGCTGAAGGATTGCAGTCTCAAGAGGAATGGCACACACGGCGGCTCAGGCTGTTTTTCAACCGCCGGTGTCAAGAAATTTGTATACTGCAGTTTATTGTCGATGAAAAGCAATTGATCCCAGTTCTCGCCGGCCGTATGGGTGCGGCACAAACAAAAGAGACTCCTGATCCTTCCATGGAGTTCTGGCTGAACCATGAGCTGTCTCCTCCTTTGTGGCCTGGGCGGGGAAAACATCCTTTGAGGAGGAGAATTCAAGTGGGGAGGAGAGGCCTGATGGGGGAATTCTGCGTGATGATTCGGGGCAGGATGAAAGTTTCCAGGTCATGGATGGGCTTGCTTTTATGCTTGCTCTTGGTGTTCACCGCCAGCCATGTCAAGAGCGCGGGCACTCCCGGGCGTGCAGAGACTTTCACGGGTGTATTGGTGAGGGTGGCCGACGGCGATTCCTTCATGGTGCAGGACGGGGGGAAGCTGCGCGAAGTGAGGCTCTACGGGATCGATGCTCCTGAATGGAACCAGAATTATGGCCGGGAAGCCAGAAATCATGTCCTTCTTTATCTGAACCAAAGGGTGGAGTGCCGGGTTGTGGGGGGTACCGACGCGTATGGCCGGGAAGTGAGCATCGTGTATTCGCGGGGGCGGTGTCTCAATGAAGAGCTGGTTTCACTGGGGTTGGCGTGGGTGTGGCCCCGCAATTGCCGGAAAGAGATTTGTTCCCGCTGGAAGGAACTGCAAAAAAAAGCTTTTCGCAACAAATTGGGACTCTGGAAGGAAGCGCACCCCGAACCTCCATGGCGGTACAGGCAGCGCCAGAGAAGGGCTGCCCAGGCCACGGAGAAGCCTCCTTCCCCTTCCAGTGCTCCATTCACGGGAAATGTTTCTTCTCTTGTATTTCATGGGAGGGATTGCGTCCACGCCTCATGTTTCCATTGCACTGAGCGTTTCGAGTCCGCCTCGGAGGCCCTCAAAAAAGGTTTCAGGCCCTGTGGAATTTGCCGTCCGTGAAGGCGAAAGGGCTTCCCAAGCCTCTATCTAAGGGGTTGCTTTTTAATGACTTTTTTGTTAAATGTGCTCTCAGGGTATTTGTGCCATTTGCTCCCCCGTTTTGTTCAATTCTTTTTTCATGACCAGGTTTGCACGAGCGGTCTTGTCTGAACAGTTCATGCTCATGGGTCTCGTGAGTCATTCAAATGCTGTCATTGCGCGTGCTGAATAGATAGCCTGGGTTTTGGCAACAACCATGCTGATTTTGAAGAAGGTGGTACAAAAATCGTTTTTGGAGGCTGGATGACGCATCAACTCACCATATTGCTCTTGGACACCGATTCCCGGGAAAGGGAACTCACTGCAAAGGCCCTGAGACAATCCCTTCCCTCCGTGGAAATCAGAGAGATTGGGGGGTCGGAAGATTTCAGTCTCGTCCTGTCGCGGGGGGATTTTGATTTGGTGGTCACCGAATGCGAGATGGGCTGGACCACCGGACTGGCTGTGCTCAAGGCCGTAAAATCCCGCCGCCCCGACTGTCCTGTCATCATGTACACGGGGAGCGGGAGTGAGGAATTGGTTGTTGAGGCAATGAAAACGGGCCTTGATGACTACCTCATCAAGGCATTCCACAATTTGGAGCATCTGGCCCGGCAAATCACGCGGGTTCGGGAAAAAAGCTGGTACCGCCAGGCCCTTCGGGAGTCAGAAAGCCGATTTCGCAGTCTGTTTGACGCCGTTCCCGTCGGGCTCTATCGGGTTTCTCTCACGGGACTCATCGTGGATGCCAATCCGGCCATGGTGCAGATGCTCGCCTATCCCAACCGCGAGAGCCTGCTCATGGTGAATGCCAATGATTTGTTCGTGAACCCGGAGGATGGCCGCCGAATACACATGCTCATGGAATGTGAAGGGCTGATTCAGAATTATATCCTTCAAATGCGCCGCAGGGATGGCACCCATGTCTGGGCGGAAAACAACGCCAGGGCTGTGAAAGACGAGTCAGGGGAAATTCTCTACTACGAAGGAAGCCTCATCGACATTTCCAAGCGGGTTGCGGCAGAGGAGGCCTTGAAAGAGCGGGAGCGGTTTCTTTCCAGCGTATTTGCCAGCATTCAGGACGGAATCAGTATCCTCGACACTTCCCTGAACATCATGTATGTCAATCCCGCCATGGAGCGCTGGTATGTTCACGCAATGCCCATAGTGGGGAAAAAATGCTACGAAGCCTACCATGGCCGGCAAGCCCCCTGTGTTGTGTGTCCGACCAGAATCACTTTGGAGACGGGCAANGCAGCCTGTGCCATGGTCAACAAGGTCGGACCGGATCAGGCAGTGAAGGGAACCCTTGAGCTGTGCACTTTTCCTTTCACGGACATCCTCACGGGAGAACTGAAGGGGATCATCGAGCATGTTCGTGACATCTCTTGGCATGATTGGTGGAAATCGCCCGATACTGAAGAAAATGTCTGAAAAGGGCTCAAAAAAAAGACTCTCCGCTCCTCTTGATGAGAAGCGGAGAGTCTTGCTGCCCGCTTTGGTGTAAACCGGTGGATTGCTCAGTGCGTTTTCTATTGATCGAAGTCGATGATCATGTCCGCTTCGTTGCCACAGGATGTGCATTTCCTGGTTTCTTTCTGTTTTTTGACGGTAGCCCCTTTTTCTTCCATGTCAACCAGTTCACACGTGATGATCATCTCCGCTTCATTTCCACAGTTGGTACAGCTGCAAACTTCTCTTTTCTCAGACATTTCCCATTCTCCTCCTGCCAGGAACCTCGGCTTCAAAAAAAAGTGCTCGGAATGACGACATTCAACAATCACAAATATTATAATAATCTTTTTTCAAAATCAAATTGGAACTTTCCCCGTGGCCGTCATGGCCGGTTCCCGGGGGACCAGTGTTTTCCAATTCCTCGCAAGCTCCCCGGAAGGTTTCAGTTCCTTTTGCTCGGGCTTCGCATCTTCTTCCTGAGAATATTAACAAAACACCGATGAAAAGGGAAATCATGAGGCGCTCCAAGTCCAGCTGGACATGTGTATTTTGCTGTTTTGTTGCCCTGTTTCTGTCCATTCATGGACCGGTTCGGGCAGAAACCTGGACGTTCTCCGTCATTTCGGACATTCATGCAAACTTTGAATCCTATGGGGCCGTTCTGGAAAAAATTCGAGGGCCGGAAAAAGAACCTCCCGAGGAAGCTGCTGGTCCCGGCTTTGTCATGGTTTGCGGCGACATGAGCCCTGTTTCCAAGAATCATGAAATTTTTCAGGATGTATTCAAAAATACGTCCACCTTTTTCGTCCCCGTTCGTGGGAACCATGAAAAAGAGGCAGATGTGGAGTACATCAAAGGGGCGATCCTCCCTGGTTATGGGGAACATGTTCGAATGATGCCTGAAGGTGGCGTCGCGTATGCACTGGACTGGAAAAACATCCGGGTCATTGTCCTGGATCAGTATGCGGGCTGGGGAAAGAGCCTGGAACATCCAAGGGTGCTGGCCTGGCTTGAAGAGTGCATCCTTTCAGCGGACCATGCCGATCATGTTTTCCTGGCTTTCCATGAGCCCCTGGTGCCCTGGTTTCCCGAGGAGGATCCCCTGTGGTCCCTCTTGACGGGTCATGCAGCCAAGGTTCGCGCTGTGTTTGTGGGGCACACGCACCGGTACAGTCGACGGGCCATAGAAGGTCATGGTGGCACTGTTCAGTTCATCAACGCGGGAAATGCGGGCCAGGAGTCCCACAGCGACGGCCACCTGACCATCGTGAAGGTTTTCGTGGAAACGGATCGTGTGACCTTCCGCACATACCAGGCACCTCACCAAACGCGATCGTTTCACATCCGTGAGCAGTGGCAGTGGAACATGCAGTGAAGGGTTTCAGCGGAAGTGTGATTGTGGCATCCCAGGTCGATTGTTCCGGGCCTCACCGGAAAGAAACACCAAAGGGCAAAGTCTTAAGTGGCTTTACGGAGGATGCTGATTATTATAAAGTCTATGCGTGTGGAAAGCGCAAGGAGTTGGTTGGAATAATGTTCATGCGAACAAGAACAGGAGGAATTCATGAGTGTGGATCAAAATGCATTGGCCGGTAAGCTGAAAGAAATGTATCCGGAGATCAAAGATCATGCCTTGGACTTGGGCCTCTCCTTTGACAGCGCTAAAGATGCCTGGATCGTGAAGCTGTCCAAAGGTCAGCATGAATTGACCACTCACCTCGACAGAAAGGATGCGGAAGATTGCCTGGAAGGCGTCAAGTGTGTTTATCTCGGAGTGCAAATCGCTCAGTTCATCAAAAACTTTGAAGCCTCCTAGCACATGGAAGCAATGCCTGACGTGACCAGGTTCCCCGCTCCCGGGCAAGGAGTCTTGTTTGGAGAGCCGGGCTGACGATCACCGGGTTTTCTCTCCCCAGGGGAGAGAGGCCCGGAGAAAGATCCAGGGGATTTTTCGTGCTTTTTTTCCCTGCAGCGAGAAAGAGAACCCCTTCCTTTAAGGCCCTTGTCACCACAAGGGATGGAGTTGACGCATGTCTTTCCAGTTCATCCACACGGACGATGCTCCTGCCGCCATCGGCCCTTATTCCCAGGCCGTCCGGTCCGATTTCCTGGTCTTTTTGAGCGGACAGATCGGCCTCGACCCGAAAACAGGGGAAATGGTGAGTGAAGATTTTTCCGCCCAGGCTGACCAAACACTGAAAAATCTTCTGGCGGTTCTCCAGGCTGCGGGTTGCCAGGCCTCTCATGTGCTCAGTGTGGACGTCTATCTCACGGACATGACGCAGTTTCCCCTTTTCAACGAAATTTATGGAAGATACTTTTCGGCGCACAAACCTGCCCGCGCAGTGGTAGAAGTTTCCCGGCTGCCGAAAGGAGCGCAGGTTGAAATCAAATGCGTGGCCCGCCATCATGAATAGGGGCCAGGAGTTCATGCTCCTTTGGACGACTTTTCATCAGTGAGTGCTTCCTGTGAAAAATGACGGGGCGGCCGTGGACAAGGTCTGGATATGTTATGAGGTGAACTGCGCGGAAGAACTCACAGAAGACTTGGCAGCGTGGGTGGCCGAGGGCCTGGCCATTCCCGTGGAGATCACTTCCACAGGCGTGAGGTTTTACCTTGAGCGCCCCTCCAGCGGGGGTGAAGAGCCCGGGAAACTGATCGGTCTTCTCGAGGATTTTCGCCGCGTTTTTTCCCTTTCCTCCCCTGTCCCTTTCTCCTCTTCCCTGTTGAAGGGTGATGACTGGGCAAATGGCTGGAAGAGCCATTTCAAACCTTTGAAAATAGGTTCCAGGTTGCTTGTTTGTCCCACCTGGGAGACCGCAGTGCCTGCGGGTGCTGAGAAGGTCATTTTTATGGATCCGGGCATGGCATTTGGCACGGGGCATCATGAAACCACGCGGCTGTGCCTGGAGTGGCTGGATGCTTACGAGGACCGGGGAATGTCCCTTGCTCCGGCCAGGTCCCTCCTCGATGTGGGCACGGGTTCGGGAATTCTGGCTATGGCGGGCGCCCTCCTGGGATTTGATCCCGTCGTGGCAGTGGACAACGATCCCGAAGCACTTCATGTGGCCATGGAAAACGTGCAGCTCAACGGACTCAATGGAAAAGTGCAACTCAAGCTTTCGGACAACGTGGACGTTTCGGGACGGTTTCACGTGGTGATGGCCAATATCCAGGCTGTGCCTCTCATCGACATGTCAAAAACCCTGGCGGGCTTCCTTGAAGAACAGGGCCAACTGGTTTTGAGCGGCATTTTGCTGGAGCAGCGGCAGCAGGTTCAGCAGGTTTATGAAGAACTGGGTTTGAAGTTCACAGGGTTCAGGGAAGCGGGTGAGTGGTGCCTGCTGGTTTTTGAGAAGGTCGCAGAAAGGAAAGAACTTCATGATGGATCGTGACAGAGCGGGCGAATGGATCACAGTGGGTGAGCAAGGGAAGCTGGAGGTGCCTTCACGGCCTTTCATCGGCTTCATTCGAGGGGATGGAGTGGGCCCCGATATCTGGAAAGCCACCCAGATGGTTGTGGATGCGTCCGTGGCCAAAGTCTACAGGGGCGACAGGAAAATCGTCTGGCTGGAGTTGCTCGCGGGGGAAAGGGCCTACAAGAGTGTCAGCGAATGGCTTCCCAAGAATACCGTTTCGGAACTGCGCAAGTGCGTGGTTTCCATAAAGGGTCCCATGACCACACCGGTGGGTGAGGGCATTCGAAGTCTCAATGTGGCCCTTCGGCAAGTGCTGGATCTTTATGCCTGCATACGGCCCGTGCGTTACTTTTCGGGTGTGCCCTCTCCCGTGCGGCGTCCCGAACGGGTGAACATGGTGGTATTTCGGGAAAACACGGAAGATGTGTATGCGGGGATTGAATGGCCCGCGGGGTCCGATGAATCGAGGCGCCTCGTGAGGCTGCTGCAGGATCAGTTCGGTGTTCATATCCCTCATGATCCGGGCATCGGCATCAAGCCCATAAGCCGCTTCGGCACTCGACGCCTGGTGCGCAGAGCCATTCGTTATGCCATAGACCGGGGGCTGTCCTCCGTGACGCTGGTTCATAAAGGCAACATCATGAAGTTCACGGAAGGAGCTTTTCGTGCCTGGGGTTATGAACTGGCAGCGGAAGAGTTTGGCCGGGAAACCATCACCGAAGAGGCCGTTTGGGACACCCATGGAGGAAAAGTGCCTGAAGGCCGAGTGGTCATAAAGGACCGCATTGCCGATTCCATGTTCCAGCAGGTGCTGCTGAGGCCCGAAGAGTACCAGGTGATCGCCACTCCCAACCTGAACGGTGACTATCTCTCGGACGCCCTCGCCGCGCAGGTGGGAGGGCTGGGCATGGCTCCCGGGGCCAATGTGGGTGACAATTGTGCCATTTTCGAGGCCACTCATGGAACCGCTCCCAAATACGCGGGTCTCGATAAGGTCAATCCTGGCTCGCTCATTCTCTCTGCATCCATGATGCTGCAGCATCTGGGCTGGAATGAGGCGGCCGCCCTCATTGAAGACTCCCTGGAAAAGACCATTCTGTCAAGAACGGTCACTTACGATCTCGCCCGCCAGCTGGAAGGAGCCAAGGAAGTGCGGTGCTCGCAATTTGCTGAAGCAATTGTGGGCAACATGGAAACATGATGGGTGAAAAGCTTTTTGAAGCTTCACGGCCCCTCTTCATGCCCCGTCATCCCTTTTTGCCCCATCATATTACCAGCGGCATGAAAGGGCAGGGTGCATGGGGGGAATGGTGAACCAGGGGAAAGGGAGATTTTCCCGTCTCGCCAGGGTGATTCTGCAAAAAGCCCTTCCTTCGGGAAAAGCGCCCACGAGTGAAAGGCTTTCAAGGGGTTCCGGGTCATTCCCCGGTGCACTGCTTCCCCATGATGCATGGACCACCCTCTCATGCGTGCCTTCCCGCTGCAGAGACCTTGCAGGAGGTTTTCTCGATCTTTTGTACCCCCCATCGTGCATCGGCTGTGAAAGTTACGAGCTGGTGGGTGCAGACATGGACTGGTGTGAAGGGTGTCTGAACCAGTTGCCGTGGATTCACCACCCCATGTGTGCCGCCTGCGGAAGGCCTTTCCCCAAGAGTTCTTCGACCGCAGACCATCTTTGCGGGGATTGTATTCTGGACACATTCCATTTCGATTTTGCGCGCTCGCCTTTTTATCACGCGGGTGTGATCCGAGAATCCCTGCATGCGATCAAGTTTGGAGCCGAGATCCATCTCATACGGCCTGTTGCCCAGCTGCTGGCCAAAACCATCGTGGAATGGGAACACGGGGGGTTTGATCTGGTGATTCCCGTTCCACTTCATCCACTCAGGCTCAGGGAGCGGGGTTTCAACCAGTCGGCCCTGCTGGCCCGTTTCCTGTCCAAAAGCATTTCGGCTCCCCTTGGCCTGAACATCTTGAAACGCACCCTGTGGACTGTTCCCCAAACAGGTCTGAGCCGTGAGGAACGTCTGAGCAATGTGAAGAATGCTTTTCGCGTGGAACATCCCCAGCTTTCCAAAGGAAAAAGAGTGCTCCTCGTGGACGATGTGTTCACCACGGGCACCACCCTCAGCGAGTGTGCGGGCATTCTCAAGAAAAGCGGGGCAAGAGAGGTTCTTGCGGTGACCGTCTCCCGTGTCATGCTGGAGCGGGGGATTCAGGGCGGTTCACAGGGGGAGGGAGGCGGCCCGCTGGAGAATTCCCGACTCTGAGAGCCAGCGCCCGCTGGCAGCGACGAGAAAGGGGCCATTGATCAGGCTGGGCTTGTTGTAAATGAAGGGTCTGCCTTTAAAATCCGTCATGACGCCCCCTGACGCGGAGACGATGGCCTGCCCCGCAGCCGTGTCCCATTCCCATGTGGGTCCGAGCCGCGGGTAAAAATCCGCTTCGCCCGAGGCTATGGAACAGAACTTGAGGGCGCTTCCCCTTTGAAGGGTCTCATGGTGGGGAATGAGTTCCAGGAGCGATTCCAGATGAGGAGAAGGGTGAGAACGGCTTTTGAGGATTCGAACCCTTTCGGGAAATGAGGCCCCGGCCAGGTTCAGCTCCTGCCTCCTGCCTTCCTGGATTTTCCAGGCTCCCTCATGGATTTGAGCCATGAAGCTATCACCGGCAACCGGAACGTGAATGAGCCCCAAAACGGGTGTCCGGTCTTGGATGAGCGCAATGTTGATGGTGAACTCCCCATTCTTTTTGACGAATTCCTTGGTGCCGTCCAGGGGGTCCACGCACCAGAACCGATTCCAGTTTTGACGTGCGCTGTGGGGCACTTCCCGGCCTTCTTCCGAAAGTATGGGTATATGGGGATAACGAGACCGCAGCCCCTCGGTGATGATCCTGTGGGAGCGCATATCGGCCAGGGTCAGGGGTGAGTCATCCCCCTTGCGCTCCACGCCGAAGTCCGTGCTGTAAACTTCCAGGATGGCTCTGCCCGCTTCCGTGGCCAGCTGGGCAAGAAATTCCAAATCCATGTCATCGCTTTTTTTCATTTCAACCGGCGCCTGTGATTGCTGTGCTTGTGAAGTCATTTTCAGGGGGAACAACCCGCAGAAAGAACCTACACCCATGCCCTTCTGAGGGCAATGGATTTCTGCGTCGCCCGGAATGAATGGTTTCACGGCTCAATGCTCCGGAACCCGGAAGTCGGACGTGTGCGTCACAGGGCATCACGTGGAGGAGGGATATTCATATGCTGGGGGCCATTGCGGGGGACATCATCGGTTCTGTCTACGAGGGAAACCCCATAAAAACAAAGGATTTTCCTTTGTTTTCTCCCCTTTCGACCTTCACCGACGATTCCGTGCTGACCATTGCCGTTGCCCGGGCCATCGTGGCAAAGATTTCTTACCAGGATGCCATCCGGGAGCTCGGGCACAAATATCCTCACGCGGGCTACGGAGGGACTTTCATTGGGTGGCTTTTTTCTTCCCGTCCCATGCCTTACAACAGCTGGGGCAATGGATCGGCCATGCGCGTCAGCCCCATTGGACACGCTTTTGGCCAGGAAAACAGCGTGCTGGAGGAAGCGAAAAAGTCTGCGGAGATCACGCACGATCACCCCGAGGGAATCAAGGGTGCCCAGGCGGCGGCTCTCGCCGTTTTTCTTGCCCGCAAGGGGACAGAAAAGAAGGCCATTGGAGACTGCATCGAACAGCGGTTTGGGTATGACCTTTCCCGCACCACCGATGAGATTCGACCCGCATATTCCTTCGACATTTCCTGCCAGGGGACGGTGCCCCCAGCTCTCAGGGCATTTCTGGACTCCACTTCCTTTGAAGATGCGGTTCGGAATGCAGTCTCCCTTGGAGGAGACAGCGACACGCTGGCTTGCATCACGGGAGGTGTGGCAGAGGCTTTTTATAAAGACATGCCGTTGAATGTCCTTCGGCAGGTCAGAGAACGCCTCACCCCTGAGCTGTGGTCATGGGCCTGTCAATTTTATTTTCTCCACGGCATTCCCAATATCATACAAAAGCTTAAAACCCTTTAACGGGGTTGACTTCCTCAACCGGGGGGCAGGTTGGGAGAGTTGTGTCGTTGGAAAAGCTGTTGACTTCTGCCCGGAGCTTTTCTAGGGTGCCTGTCAATGGATTGGAACGGGCGGCAGAAGCCGCTCATGCGAGTGCTGCCCAATCTTTGTGCTTCAGAGGGGCAGGGGCGTTTGCTCTGAAAATTTGAAATGGGAAACTCCCGAAAGGGTGTTTCCCATTGGGAATCCCAAGCCACGAAGGCTGCTGTCTTCCCAGAGGGGAGATTTGTGCCTCGTGGCTTTTTTTGTGCGGGGCGAGGGGGAAAGGGCTGGATCATGTGAACGTTTCCCGTGCGCATGATCCGGGGGTATGGGAGAGCATGTGCGGTTATGGATTTTTTCATGTGCCATGCTCGAGACCGCAAGGGAGAAAGGGGGCCTGAGATGCACGGAAAATCCAGGGTGGCTGTGGGAGCAATTTTTTTGGCATTGTGGTTGTTTTCGGGCGAGCTCAACGCCGGGGCAGAGGAAACGTTCACCGGGGCGCAGGAACTGGAGGGGATTGTGGTCACCTCCACGCCCATCATCGAGGGCAACGTGGTGGATTCATTCGGATCTACCCGCACCATTGTCACGGAAGAGCAGATAAGGAATCTCAATGCACAGGATCTGGCCACCGCTTTGCGGCGTACTCCGGGAGTGACCATCTCCAGGTACAACCCCATCGGTTCGCATGGTGGCGCTCAGGGTGGAGGAATCTTCATTCGAGGCATGGGATCGAGCAGGCCCGGTTCCGAAATCAAGACCTTCATTGATGGCGTGCCCATGTACATGGGGCTCTGGAATCATCCTCTTCTCGACCTGCTCTCCATCGACACCGCTGCGGCCATTGAAGTTTTCAAAAGTCCCCAGCCCCAGCGTTTTGGAAATGCTTTTGGAGCCGTCAACATATTGCCCAAACGCAAAAATCGACGAAGGCTTTGAGACGGCCTTGCATCTGGCAGGAGGCAGTTTCAACACCCTGGTTCAGAGGGCTGAGACTGCGGGCAAGGTCGGTGGCACCGATTACTATCTGGGTCAGAGTTTCAGGAAGTCCAGCGGACACCGGGAGAAATCCGATGGTCAATTGACCAACTATTTTGGAAGGGTCGGCAGAGAATTGGGAGACAACTGGCGCGCATCCGCATTTGGTTTGTATACGGACAATCATGCATGGGACCCTGGTGAAAAAGGTGCGGACCCTCTGGACCGGGACGGGAAGTACGGGACGGAAGCTTTGATGGGATCCGCCAAGCTGGAGCATCACCATGACAGAGCCCGGGGCAGTGTTCAGGTATACTCCAACCGCGGTGAAGGCCGGCAGCTGAAAAGGCCCGATGGAAGGCCCGATGCCACCTGGGAGTTCACATTCTATGGGGTGAGGGCGAGAGAGGAGCTCAACCTGTGGCAGGGCAGCGAGGTTGTCATGGGAATCGATCTCGACGTCATTAAAGGAGAAGGGGGCCCCAGGGGCGACAAGTGGGATGGGTATACTCAGAGGATCACATCGCCCTATTTGGGTTTCAGTCAGCTCCTGGGAGACAGGTTCGGCTGGTACGCCATTCCTTCCGCGGGTCTTCGGCATTATCAACACAACAGCTTTCCCTCTGAGAATGCACCTTTCGCTGGGATTTTGCTGGGATACAAGAATACTCAGGTCCACTTCGGTTACTCCCGAGGTGTGATTTACCCGGGAAACGAAGTTGTGTATCTTTCGGAACGTTCCATGCCCGCTTTGGGCGAGTCATGGAAAAATCTGGAAGCGGAGACCATGGACCATTACGAAATGGGCATCAGTCACACCTGGAATGCACTGCGGGCTGAACTGGTCTTTTTTCGGGATGAGGGAAAAAATCGTTATGTGATCGATCCTCCTCCTCCTTTTCCACCCGTCTACGCCAACATCGGTGAATACCGCACACAGGGGATGGAGGCCACTGTGGCCTATGATCCCACACGGAACCTTTCCCTTTTTGCCGGCGTGACCTTTCTGGATGCCAGGCCAAGCGATCTGCCCTATACCCCTGAAACCTCCTTCAGCGCCGGAGTGAACTGGCGGTTCCTGGAAAATTTCCTGCTGTGCCTGGACGGACAGTATGTTTCCAGAATGTATGTCAACCCTCAGGCCCGAAGGGATGGAGCCATGAGCGACACGGAAGTGGGCAGCCATTATCTCCTCAATGGCAAGTTGAGCTATTTTTATACTCTCGAGCCTCAAGGCCTGCACATGGAATTTTTTGTGGCGGGAGAAAACCTGACCGATGTGAGCTATGAATACCGTCCCGGCTATCCCATGCCCGGGATCAACGGCATGGCGGGTGTCAGCATGAGGTTCTGATCATTTTCATGGGCGGGGCCTGGAGGTGAAAGGAGGAGTTCCCATGTTCCGTGGGTTTTGGGTTGCCGTGTCCTTGTGCATGGCCCTTTTGGGGGCGGATTCGGCGTGTGGAAAGACAATGACCGTCAGGGACATTTCCGGCAGGTCCGTTGAGGTTCCTCAAAATCCCGAAAGAATTGTCTGCCTGGGACCGGGAACCCTGAGAATCGTCGTTTATCTCCAGGCTTCGGACAAAGTGGTGGCAGTGGAGGATCTGGAAAGACTGAATCCCCGCGGCCGTCCTTACTGGCTGGCACAGCCTCACCTGCATGGCTTGCCCTCCGCTGGGCCTGGAGGGCCGGCCAGCATCAATCAGAAACCGAACCTGGAACTGATCCTGAGGTTGAACCCCCAGGTCATTTTTGTCAGCTACATGGACGCCTCCCTGGCGGAGGAAGTTCAGAAAGTTCTGAAAATCCCCGTGGTGGTTTTGAGCTACGGTCCTTTCGCCAGTTTTGACGACACATTTTTCCAATCCGTGTTTCTTGCGGGGCAGGTGCTGAACCGAGAGGAAAGGGCTGTGCAGGTGGAAGGTTTCATTCGTTCCGCCCAGGAAGATTTGATGCGCAGATCCCATGCTGCCAAAGAAGAACCGGGGCCGCGCGTTTACGTGGGGGGACTGGGTTTTCGCGGTTCCTTGGGTTTGGAGAGCACCGATCAAAATTACCCCCCCTTTGACTGGGTCCGGGCGGCAAATGCAGCCAGGGAATTGGAGACATTTGACAAGAGCCACATTGTGACCCATATGGAAACTCTGCTGGGCCTGGACCCGGACATCATTTTCCTGGACGGCGGAGGGATTCGTCTGGTTCAGCAGGCCTACGAGAGGCGCCCGGGAGTCTACAATGTTTTGCGGGCCTTTGAAAACGGGCGCGTGCATCTCTTGCATCCCTACAACTGGTACCTCACCAATATCGATACGGCTTTGGTCAATGGGTATGCCATTGGAAAGGTGTTGTACGGGGGTGCCTTTGACGATGTGGTGCTGGAAGAAAAGGCCGATGAAATCTATGGCTTTCTCGTGGGGGCACCTGTCCATGAAGAAATGGAGAAGGATTATGGCCCCATCGGCGCATTGCCCCGTTTCATTCAAGGAGGAGTTGACGGTGAAAGGCGTGTTCCTAAAGGAAAAAAATCACTACGAATACAATGAGGCCAAAGCCGCTTTTTTTGATGCCCAGGCGGACGCTTCCTGGGTGATTTCCAATTACACGGAGAGTGAGAGATCCAGGTTAGAGCAGGTGTTCGAGGTTTTGCCCGCTCTTCTCAACTGCACCGTGCTTGAGCCGGGGTGCGGCGCCGGGCGCCTGACGGAAATCCTGGCGGAGAAAGTGGGCCCCGAAGGGCTGGTGCTGGCCATGGACATCAGTGAAAACATGATTCAGAAAGCCAGGACCAGGCTGGGCTGCAGGGAGAACGTCCGCATCCTGTGCGCTTCTCTCGAGTCGTGTGCTTTTCCCGGTCCCATGGTGGACCTGGTTTTTTGTCACCAGGTTTTTCCCCATTTCGACTGCAAGGAAACAGCCTTGCGAATCATGAGCGCATGCCTCAAGCCCGGTGGTTTTTTTGTCATTTTTCATTTGATGGGCATCGAGCAGATCAACGATCTTCACAGAAAAGCGGGAACGCCCGTTGCCCGGGACATCATGCCATCCAACAGGGCCATGGAGCAAATGTTGACCAGGTTCGGCCTTCGCATTGAGAAGATCGAGGACCAGAACGATCGATATTTGATCCTGGCCCAAAAAACCCAGCGGGTATGAATGGTTGAGCTTCCCGAGCACCGTCCCTTCCCGCAACCCCATAAGAAACAAACACCGAAACCATGTCTCACTTTGACCGCGGCCAAATTTCTGCTGACTACAGGGCCCACATGGGCCGAAAAGCTTTATTTATGGGCGGGCTGACCCTTCTGGTCTTTTTTCTGCTGATCTGCGCCGTCTCCCTGGGAACGGTGCGCATTCCAGCGGGGGAAGTCATCCGTTCATTCCTGGGCCTTGGCCAGGATGCGCGCGTGGAGATCATCATACGCAGCATTCGCCTTCCCCATGCCCTGGCCGCCATGCTGGCGGGAGCCGGTCTGGCCGTTTCAGGAGCGGCCATGCAATCCATTCTGCGAAACCCACTGGGTTCCCCCTTCACCCTTGGCATTTCCCAGGCAGGGGCATTCGGTGCAGCTTTTGCCATAATGCTTCTGGGGACGGGAACCGTCCAGAGCACCCAGGCCGGTGTGATCAATATGGCCATCCCTATCTGACCACTCTGTCTGCTTTCATTGCCTGCATGGGGGCTTCCCTGGTCATCATCGCCATTGCACGCATCCGTGGAGCCAGCCCGGAAGTGATGGTCCTGAGCGGTGTGGCCCTGGGTTCCCTCTTTTCTGCGGGAACGATGTTTTTGCAATACATCGCCGATGACGTGCAGCTGGCCAATATGGTCTTCTGGGCTTTCGGGGATGTGAGCCGTGCCGGATGGCCGGAAGTGGCCTTGATGTTTGTCACGGTCATGGCTGCCATGGTGTTTTTCATCCTGAACCGATGGAATTACAATGCCATTGACGCGGGTGACGAAACGGCCAGGGGCCTGGGAGTGAGGGTGGAGTGGGTGAGGCTTTGGGGGATGCTCGTGGCTTCCCTCGTCACCGCGGTCATCGTGAGCTTTTTGGGCATCATTGGTTTTGTGGGCCTCATTTGCCCTCACATGGTGCGCCGGGTCATAGGAGACGATCACCGCTTTCTTCTGCCCGCCTCCGCGCTGGCCGGAGCCTGCCTCCTGCTGGCTGCGGACACGGCTGCGAGGCTCATGCTCGCACCCAGGGTTCTTCCCGTGGCCATTCTCACAGCCTTTTTGGGTGCTCCCACCTTTCTATATCTCTTGATCCGAAGACGCGGCCCATGATCCTTTCCGTCAACAATATTCACGTGGCTTACAGGGGACGTCCGGTCCTCGAGGGTCTTGCCATGACCGTGGACCGCGGGCAGGTTCTGACCATACTGGGTCCCAACGGTGTGGGAAAAACCACTTTGCTGCGCTGCATAAATGCCATACTGAAACCCAAGACCGGCACCGTCATGGTGGAAAACGCCGATGTGTTTCGAATGAGTGCGGGGGAAATCGCCAGGCAACTGGGGTACGTGGCTCAACGCAACGACGCGGGTCGCATAACGGCCTTTGATGCCGTGCTCCTGGGGCGCAAACCCCATCTGGGATGGAGGGTTTCCGGGAAAGACCTCCGCACAGTGGATGGGGCCCTCAAGCACTTGGGACTGGAACACCTGGCCATGCGCCACCTGGATGAAATGAGCGGCGGGGAACTGCAGAAGGTTTGCATTGCCAGGGCTTTGGTTCAGGAGCCGTCCGTCCTTTTGCTCGATGAGCCCACCAGCAGCCTGGACCTCAAGAACCAGATGGAAATCCTGGGGATGCTGCGCCGGGTGGTTCGTCAGCATCCGTTGGCTGCCGTCATGACCATGCACGATTTGAACATGGCCCTGCGTTTTTCAGATCTGCTGCTCTTCATCAGGGATGGAAAGGTTTACTGGACTGGTCCGAAAGAGGAGCTCACTTCCCAGGTGGTGAAGGAAGTGTATGGTGTTCCCGTGGACATCCTTCGTCACCGCGGCCACTGGGTGGTCGTTCCCCAAAGCGACGAAGCTCCATGGACATGAAATGAAAGTGCGCGGGCTGGTGTGCCGTTGCATGAGAAGAAGGTTTTGAAGCAGGGTTTGCTCTGAATTTTTCATGAAAGAAGAATTTTTTCGATGGCTTTCTGTCTGAACTGAAAAATCCTTTGCAGCTGCAATCGCACCAGGGGAAAAACCACTTCGCCCAGGGGTGACAAGGGCAGCCGGTAGTGGACTTCGTCGGAAACGGCTGTGCCCCCTGAAACTTCTTCAAACCGGTGCGTGTGCACCCACAGGGCGTAAGGGCCGCGTAACTGTTCGTCCACGAAAAGGTGTGGAGGCTTCCATTTGGAAATGATCGTCTGCCAGCGAAAAGGAATATGGAAGAGTTTCAACCTGTAGTCTATGAGAGTCCCCTTGCCCATGACCACGGGAGTTGGCGTGATCATGCGGAAGGACAGTTCGGGAGGGGTGATGCGCTCCAGGTTTTCCGCATGGGCGAAGAAATTGAAGACTTTTTGTNGGGGAAGGGAAAGAAACATGGATGTGCGGAGGCGATGAGTGACGGCAAACCCTTGCGTGAAGTCTCGTTTCATGGGTGCAGTTGCTCCATTGTGAGCTTATTGGTGTGAGCTTTTTGGCACAAAAAAAGTCGGGGATTCCATATCAGGATGTGTTGGTGGTTCCCCCTTCCTTTTCCTGCAAGTCTTTCAAATCTTGCAGAGCGTGTTCCAGGAGAACGGCGGCTTTGGCTGCACGCCTTGCCGTTCGAAGGGCCTCCTCAGCTGCAGCCTTCGCTTCGCTCCTCAGACGTTCCAGTTCCTCTTCATCCGTTTCTCCTCCTTGGGCTTCCTGGAGGGCTGTTTCCTTTTCTTTTGCGGCCTGCGCGGCCAGTTCCGCATCCTTTTCCGCATTTTGAGCCCTGGCTTCAGCCTGAGCGCACTGGTCACGAATGGCCGCTGCCGCCGCCGCCGCTCCCTCCTCCGGTTCCGCATCCAGTTCGATGCTCTCGGCGGCCAGAACCATGGCCGTGGGTGGAAGCCCGGGAAGGAGGTCCTGAATTTTCCCTCCATCGTGAGCGGCAACCCGTGTGTCAATGAGCTTGAAGGGTATGAAAACCAGGGATGCATCGCGGCTGTGGTGAGCGATCCCCTCAAATTCAGTCGCGGGAATGATGACGCATTGGGCGTCGATGCGTGCCTCCTCGAGCATTTTTTCCAGGCACTCGGCATCCCCGCACTCTCCCGCCTCCTCGGGCACGCTCAGCAAACGCAGGGTGGCGTTTTCCCACTCCATGGAACGTTTCATAAGGTGTGCGAGAAGAAGCATGAGTCGGCTTGTGGCGTCATTTTTCCACCACACGTCCAGGCGCCGCTCATGAGGCTGGCTCCCGACCAGGGATCCCCATTCCTCAACGCCCGCATGGAAGATGATGATGTTGCAGCCCATTCGATGAGCCTTGCGCAGGTTGCGTCCATAGAGAAGTTGTGAGACGTCCTCGGAATCCACGCTCATCTTTTCCATCCAGTTGACAATGATGGTGTTCACGCGCAGGGGGCCCACTCCAAAGGACTGAAGGATGGTGAAAAAAGCTTGATCCATGTCCCGGGCGGTCACCACCTGGGAAAAGACTTCGTCACTGTACTGGGCCACGTCCACCTGCAATTCCTTTTCCGCATGCATCTTTTCGCGCAGTGCCCTGAGACCCTCGTCACCCTGGATGATGCGCACGGCGGCGATGGCGCCGCTCTTGCCGCTGATCCAGGAGGCAAAGCGTACCAGTCTTTCCCTGCGGTGAGGATCGTCTGAGAAAACAATGGTTTGCGGACGCCAATCCCGGGGGTGTTGAGGTTCATTGGCTGCCGCCAGGAGATTGTCCCGAAGACGCTGCAGGTAATAGGAACGACGGCTGTCGGCCCAGCGGGATGGGCCCACGGTGCGTTGCAGATAATTGTAAATGGCCACCACAATGGCCACGGCCAGGATTCCCGAGGTGAGGTCTATGGCGATCATGGCGATGAAGCAGACGATCCAGCCCGCCATGCTCGTGGTTTGGGTGTGCCAGCGGAAGCGCGGGCGAAACATGGGGCTTTGAGATCGCGCTTCGTAGAAGGTGGCATAATTGAGCAAAACGTAGGTCACCATGAAAAACATGGTGACCACTGGAGCGACGACGTTCAAGTCACCCAATCCAATGGTGCCCAGAGCGATGAGGGCGGAGAGCATCACGGCTCTGCGGGGATTGTTGGCAGTGCCGTGGCCTTTGTGGAAGATGTGGAGAAAGGGAAAGATCTTGTCCCCTGCCAGAGATTGAAGCACCCGGGGGCCTCCAAGAAAGGAGGCCATGGCGGAGGAAAGAGTGGCTGCGATGATCCCCGCATCCACCAGGGAAGCAAGGGGTGAAATTCTCTGCATGGCCGTGTAGTCTGTCTGGAGTGTATGCAGGGGCAGAGTGCCCGCAAAACCTATGGCGCCTCCCAGGTAGAGCAATGAGGTCAACCCCACGGCAAGAAATGTCCCCAAGGGAATGCTTCTTCCGGGATCCTTCAGATCGCCGGACATGTTGACCCCTTGCGTGAATCCCGTGACGGCGGGGAAAAAAATGGCGAACATGATCCAGAAACCGGGTCCCTCGGCCGGTGCGGCCCAGTTTTGTAAGAGCAGGCCCGTGTCCCACCGATCGATCACTCCCCAGGCAAAAGCAGTGATGGACAGGGTCACCACAAAGAGGACCACATATTGGAATTTTGTGGACCAGTCCGCTCCCATGAGCGCGAGGGCAAAGAGAACGAGCACGGCTGCGGCGGCGATGGATTGCACGTTCACCAGGGGGGCATGGGGCAAAATGCCCGCCAGGAGCTCCCCGAACCCGATGCAGTAAAATCCGATGGAGACAGACTGGGCAAGATAGAGGACGATTCCGATGGAGCCGCCGAACATGGGGCCCAGTGTCCGAGAGATGATGTAATACACCCCTCCCGACTTGACCCGCAGGTTGGTGGCCACGGCGGCCATGGAAAGGCTGGTCAGAATGGATATGGAATTGGCCAGGGCAATGATGAGCAGCGCCTTGAAAAGGCCTGCCTGGCCCGTGACATATCCCAGGCGCATGAAAAAGATGATGCCGATGATGGTGAGAAAGCTTGGAACGAAGACTCCGCCGAAGGTGGAGAGTGAAGCCCCCGTGGACTTTCGGGCTTCACTCCTGCTTCCTTCCGACATGGCAGCTCCTTTTTATTTCAAACACTTGCCGAAGCCGTGTTTCCGTGAAAAGCGGACTGGGGCTGGATGGAGCGGATTCATGGCTAGGCGAGGAGGGTGTCTCCCATGGAGAAGGCCTCTGAAAAGGGGTTCAACCCATGACGTCCCCCATTGACCAGGCGCCGTGCTGTGGCCAGGCTGCCGTCCAGAAGTGCTTCCTTGATCTCCCTTTCCCTGTCCTTCAGAAACTTTGCGAGAAGTTTTGCCGCCGTATCGGGGTCGTTGGCCAGCTCGGGATTTTCCACCAGCTTTTTTCCAAGTCCCAGAGCCTGACCATACTTTTCGTAGTTGTAGCGGCCCGTCAGCTGTATGAAGCCACGCCCCTTGAACCGCTCTCCATCAGGGGGTCCCTGGTTGCCCAGGTCTTTGCGATAATCGTAGAGGTCGAAAGGGTGCCCCGCGGGAGAAGTGTTGTACCTGGACCTGAATTCGCTGATGGGTTCAAAACCGGCCGTTTCCGCTCGAATGGTCGCCAGTGCCATGAGAACCATGTTTCTGTCCAGGAGGTCTTCCTTTTCCAGGGCTCTGAGCACATAGGGGAGGTACTTCTTGATGTTGTGCAGGGGAGCATCGGGGAACATCCTGGCCACCATGCTCACACTCACTCCTTCGTCCAGGGGTGAGGAAGGCCGGGTGCTTCCTTCCGCCGGTTCCAGCTGAAGGGCTGCCCATGTTTTTGGTCCTGCGATGCCATCGACGGTGAGATTCTTCTCTTCCTGAAATGCCGTGAGGGCCGCTTCTGTTTTAGGGCCGAATATTCCATCGGCCTGGCCGGGATCAAAACCCAGTTCCGAAAGTCTTTTCTGAAGTCTTTCCACATGGTCGCCCGATGCGCCCACACGAAGGAGTGGCATGGAGGGGCTCTGTGAAGTTCCTGACGCCAGCTCCAGTGTCGAAAGGGTTTTCGGTCCCACGATGCCATCGGCAAGGAGACCTTCGCTTTTTTGGTAGGCTTTGACGGCGGCTTCCACTGCCGGGCCGAATATGCCGTCCAGCATGCCGGGATGGAAGCCCCTCTTCTTGAGTCTTCTTTGCAGTTCGGTCACTTCTGCTCCCCGGGAACCCAGTTTGAGCACGGTGGTGATTTCAATGTTGTCCAGAGGAGGCCGGTGGGCAATGTTGCCGGGCAATGGGGGACCCGCCGGTGGACCGGACCACGAATAGATGGCCCCTTCGAGGTTTTCCGCCCAGCTGAGATCCCCTTCCAATGGAAATTGTCCGCTTCGCAAGGCAGTCAGATTCATTTGAACCATTTCCAGGTGAGGCTTCTCCCAGCTGAGAGGCTTCAGGCCCAATTCCTCCCCCAGGACGTGAAGCCTTTTCCACCATTCACTCTTCTCTCCGCGATCGTCCCAGCTCCATCGGCCATTTTCAAAGAGGACGAAGTCGGCCGCGACCCCGTACTGATGAAACGAACTCCAGGGACGGGCGTTGGTGACCCTGTTCCCGGGGCGTGTGCGACCCTGCTCATAGAGGTACCGTTGTCTTCCGGGGGATCGAAAGCCCTCAAAAAGCCGGAAGGGAAGCTTTTCAGCTTCAAGCCTTTCAAGGAGCTTTTTGACCTTTTCTCGAAAAATCGGGTGCAGGTGATCCAGGCTTGTATCTCTTGTTGTGGACATGGCAAGTCTCCTTTCTAATTCAGAAAATAAGACCTTTTCCCCTGCTCCACCACTCTTGGAAGACAACTTCCCATGGTTTTTCTGCAAATTGATTCCGTGACCGCGAAAGGGCAATCCACCGGGNGCCTGTTGAGGCTGCGGCGCCGTGTGGTCACCGTCGNGGGGACTCACTGCTGGCTTGGAAGACAGGGAGAGAAGGAATGCTTGCCCGATTCGTCCGTTGAATGAAGCTCTAACCAGGGAAAGACTCGCGCCGGTTCCCTTTTTCCAGAATGCGCACGGGGATTCCTGCGTAGGATTTGTTGGCCTCGAGCCTGGAAAACTTGGGCACGAAACTGAGGGCGCCGATCTGGCAGTCGGATCCCACTTCCACGCCGATGCTCACAATGGATGAAACCCCCACTGTCACACGATCGCCCAGGCGCACGGGGGCTGTTTTGAGATAACCGCCCTCGACGGTGTGTCCCGAGAGATGAACCTCGCTTCCGATGACCACATCATCGCCGAATTCCAGGAGGTTGTGATCGGTGACCCAGAGGCTGTTGATGAAAACCCTGCGGCCAAGCTTCGCTCCGTTCAGTCTCATGTAGAAGGTCCATAAGGGTGTGGCCCTGAAAACGAGGCCCGCAAAAATCCGCACCAGGTGAATGGAAATGCTGTAGCGCACCCAGTCAAGGAGGGGCCAGTCGGGTTCCGAAAGCTTCATCTTCCCATGAGGGTGGGCCCGCCATCCTGTGAGCCTGGTGGATAAGGCTGAGAGAACCATGAGGGTGAAGGAAAAGAGCAGGTAAGCCGGAATGAAAGCCATGCTCAACAAAAGGGTGTCCATCCAGGGCTTGGGAAGCTTCCATTGGGTGTGCCAGTCCCAGAGCCATGTGGCCGGAAGCACTGCAAGGCCGAAAACCAGGCTTTCGACGATGAAAACGGAAAACAGTGCCCAGATGATGCGAAACCAGACTTTGAGCGTCCAGCGCTTGTAAATCTTCGGTTCCGTGATTCCCTTCGTTCCGTATTCTGCTGTTGGGTGCATGTGGCGGCCTTTGTCACCCAACCAAAACGTTCTGAACGGGCCTTCGTGGAGACCGGGGCATGTCTGGTCCATATCCGATGCGGAGGAGCAGAAGGGGCTGTTCCTCATCCATGCCGAGATGTTTCTGCAGGTCCCGTCGCACCTGGGGCACTTCGCAGGGCATGTTCATGTGGGCCATTTTGATGTTCAAAGTGGTGGCGGTGAGGGCCACCCGCTCAAAAGATCGCCCCAGATCGACCCAGTGGTGCCTGTCGTTCTTTTCCACGGTGAAAAGAATGAGCTCCGATGAAGTCCTGATGAGCTTTTCGGCCATTCTCGCTTTCTTTTCAGAGGTGGCGAGGGCTTTCATAATTATTTTGCCGAGCCATCTTGGGGTGCATGAGAGTCCGAGGGCCGGTGCGGCAAGGCCGTCCTGATGATCGCTCACTTCCTTTGCGTTGAAGCGTATCCAGGCCAGAAGCTCTTCAACGAAAACGGGGTTCCTGAACTGGACTCGGCTGGCTTCCTTAACGAACTCCATGACTCCCAAAATCTCACGGGGTTCCGTGAACAGGCGAAAGTGGATGTTTTCGAAACAATTGGCAGCTTCCAGCCGGCGCAAATCCCCCTTGGGAATGTCCCTTTCTCCAAAGGAGCAGCGTGTGGTCTGGCGAAGGGGTATGGCCTTAAAAGCATCAGCGTCTCGTGATTCTTTGCCCCGGTCCAGGTGGACCAACAGGCATTCGTCGGGCTCCCCGGTGGGGAAGTACTCCACATGTGCTTCCAGGCCATGGTTCCTGGCCGCCACGAGCAGATTTTCCAGGGCGCATCCCAGGCCGATGTAGAGACCGTGATCATCGGGATCGATGATGGGAAGNCGCCGTGTGAAATCNGGGAAGATGCGGACTTCATTGCCGTGAATGCTGAACTTCCAGGGTTGGGTGTTGTGTTCCGATGGGGCCAGGGTGGCCAGCCGGACCAACTCGATCATCTGTTCTCTGGGGAGAAGGTTTTGGGAACGAAATGGCATGTTTCACCTCAAGAAAGGCGGTGCCGAAATGGAAAAATGTCCGTTCAATAGTGTATTGGGCAGCCCAGAGCCGCACATGCGGCCATGGAACCCAAACAATTCTCAACGCGCTCAAAGCCGTGTTTTTTCAGAATGGAGGCGGCGATGACCCCTCGCTGACCACTCCCGCAAAAAGTTGTCACCAGGGAATCGCGGGGCACTTTTTCAAGGTTTGCTTCCAGTTCTCCCGCGTAAATGTGGCGAGCTCCGGGAAGGTGGCCGCCCCTGAACTCATTGATGCTGCGCACGTCCAGGAGAATGAAATGTTCTCCATGGTTAATCCTGCGAACAACCTCATCCACGTGAACCGATGGAATCTGATCGTATTTTCGGCCTCTTGTCTCCCATTCCATCATGCCGCGGACAAGATATGCGGAAACCCTGTCATGGCCGATCCTTGAAAGATAAGTGACCGCCTTTTCCACCTGGGCCTGGTGCTCCACGACCAACCCCATATCCTGCCGGGGGTCGAGAAAGTAACCGGCAAAGGCAGGAACCATTTCCAGGGGAATGGCGAGGCTGCCCGGTATGTGGGCGCCGGAATAGGCCTCTGCACTTCGAACATCCAGAACGGCCATTCCTCCCTTCATCTTTTGGGAGAACTGATCGGCGCTGTGTGGCGCCGGGGTTTTCAAGGAGCCCAGCGGAGGCGGCCCTTCCAGATTGTAGACTTCCATCAGCCTGAAATAGGGAGGCAGATAGTGGTGCTCCCTGATCTTGTGTTCAATGAAATCAGAGCGGTCTGTCAATTTGAGCAAGGGGTTGTGCCTTCTTTCGTAGCCCATGGTGGAGAACTCCCGCGCGGCTATGCCCATGCCACAGACAGAGCCGGCGCCATGGCCGGGATACACGTGCACGTGCTCTCCAAGGGGAAGCAGTTTCCCGAAGATGCTGTCGTGAAGAAGACCGGCGGCTTCCTTCTCCTTTCCCGGGAAAAAGTCCGTGCGGCCCACGTCTCCGATGAACAAGGCGTCGCCCGTGAAGACTCCCAGAGGGTCATCGCTGAAGCTCGTGTCGGCCAGGACAATGGAAATGCTTTCATAAGTGTGGCCCGGTGTCTCGAGAACCGTCAGGCGCACACTTCCCAGCTCAAAAACATCACCTTCGGAAACGCCGGTTCCATATTTGAAAGGGAGAGCTTTGCCATGAAGAATCTCCGCTCCCGTGAGACTGGCCAGTTCCAGGGAACCCACCACATAGTCTTCATTCCGGTGGGTTTCAAAAATATGAGTGATCTGTGCACCCTGCTGCTCAGCCACCTGGATGTAAACCTGGCAGTCCCGCCTTGGATCAATCACGGCCGCCTTGCCCTGGTCTCCAACAATGTAGGAGAGGTGCGCGAGCCCCTCTGATTTTATTTTTTCCAGAAACATGAAACCTCCATCTCTTTTTGGAAGATCTTATGACCGAAAATGATATGAAAAGCGATGGTTTTTGACGGTGTGCCTTTTTTTTTCTCATCCATGATAAACCACCGCAAGAAATAAGGATATAGCTATTCCCTCTCTTCTGAAGCGCCCACTCTAACCAGGGATTCGTGGCCCTTTTCCTTGCCGGCAGTTGTCAAAGGTGGACCTGAACTCACTATCTTGCTATTTTACCAAAAACCACGAGTTTTTTGAGTCCATAAACAAACTGGCCCATGAAGAAGTGAGTGGCCGCTTCTCCAGAAAAACTTGCCCCAATGAACTTTTTCCAGAAGGTGACGGGAGGAAGCATGAAGTGAGCCTTGAAATGCCGTGGCGGGCATGTGCTCCAGTGAGGAGCTTATGCAATTCACGCACCTTTTACATTTCATCCTGCATCTTGATCTTGGAAAAATTTCAAAGCATATTCTTGTTTTTCAGTGGTGCACCTGTTGAGTGGCGGGGTATTTTCCAGAAGGGAAGTCCGGCCAAAGCTGCCAAACCCAATTGAGGACGAAGGAGGGTAGATGTCATGATATTTTGTTTCAACGCAGGAGAAGTGTTTGAAGTGGCCATTCGCATTGAAAAAAATGGAATCGCTTTCTACGAAAGAGCCCAGCAGGCCATCGATGATCCCGATGTGAAAGCTCTTTTCAGTGCACTGGCTGAGGATGGGCAAAAGCACAAAAAGCAGTTTGAAGACTTCAAGGCGGGGCTGCCCCAGGAACTCAAGGCGCCAACGGTGCAGGACCCCGACAACCAGCTTGACCAGTACATCGAGGTGCTGGCCGATAACCACGTTTTCTCCAGCGACAGAAGTCTGGAGGATGAACTTGCCACCGTCAAGACCGTTTCCGATGCCCTCGACATGGCCATGAGGTTTGAAAAAGATTCGGTCATTTTCTATTTGAGCATGAAGGAAGCCACTTGCGAGGGCCGAGCCTTTGAGCTCATCGATGCGCTCATCAAAGAAAAGCAAAGCCATGTGCAGCGCCTGTCTGTGCAGACCAGGAAGTGTTCCGCTGACGTGAAGGAATGCCTCCTCAATTGGCCTTCCTGACGCCCTCTTTTCATGAAGCCGGGAGTCCCCCTGCCCGGTTTCATGGCATTTTTTTCATGGGATGTTTCCTCTTTTCAATGGGGCGCGAGCCCTGGAAGTTTTTTTGCCCGAACGGTGTGGCTCTTTTCAATTGATTTTTTTGATGGCCGCCGTGAACCACCGGGGACGCCTGCGTTTTGTCCAGGTGGCAAAGAAGCGTTTTTCACCCACGTAGAAATTTCGATAAGCCTGCACGGGGTCTCCCGGAACTCTGTAGACTTCGGGCATTGCCTGAACAAATTCCGTGAGGCCCACATCTGCAATGGGAGGTGGAAAAAGGCTGCGCACAATGGTCGCCGATTGGTGGTCAACGCTCTTGACATAGCGAAAGCGAAACTCTTCATTGAGCTGCAAAGTCAGCGTTTTCAGCCAGTTCCAGTTGGCGAGGGACTCTCCGGCCCACAAGGTGCAAGGGTGTTTCCCGTGGGTGGGTTTATAGGGCGCCTCCATCCCCGCCTGATGCAGAACCGTGCAGAGCATCTGGGCTCCTTCCAGGATCATTTTCACCACATGCTGATCTGCGTGGTAGCGGGCACAGGTCTTGATGTCCCGGTCCAGCACGAAAATGTTCACTCCCGTCGAACCCTCTCTTCTTCAGCCCGGAAACAGCGAAACCATTTGCTTCGAGTGTCTGCGCCCGTTGAAAGGATCTCCGCCAAGCACGGCGCTCGTGGTTGTTTGGGGGGATTCTGGGGGCATCAGGCCGGCCTTCTCACCATTTCTTCAAGCTTTCTCAGGTTGTCCCGGGCGAATTGGATGTCGGGATCCAGGTCCAGGGCCATGCGGTAGAGGCGGATGGCTTCGGCATAGTGGCCCAGTTCTCTCAGGTTGGATCCGATATTGGCGTAGTCAATGGCCGAGCCGGGATCCAGTTCAATGGCCCTTTCAAAAGCAACGATGGCCTCATCATGCCGCTTGAGGCGATAAAGGCAGTAGCCCTTGAGGTTAAAAATCTCCTTCAGTTCAGCGTTGTGTTTCTCTGCCTCATTGAGCGCCTCCAGGGCCTCTTCGAATCGCTCCAGATCTTTCCTGCAGGATGCCATGTGCACATAAATGCTCGCCACTTCCCGGCGTTCGGGGTTCTGTGTGAGGGCCTGCTCAAAAAGCTGTAGAGCCTCCTGCGGCTGACCCTGACGTTCCAGGCCGTGGGCCATGAAAAATGTCAAATCGTAACGGGGTCCGAACGAATCCAGCAGCTTCGACAGAAAAGGGAAAGCCTGCTCCGGCGGGGTGCCTCGCAAAAGAGTGCGTGCCGCATGCTGGGCGAAGTCCGTCTCCCGTGTGCGATCCAGAAAATGAGCTCCGGGAATGACGGTGTACACGGCGGGAATCTCAAGTTCCCCATGGGTCACGTCCAGGACAAGAACCTCCATTCCGGCTTTTTGCAGGGCCTGCACACACCGTTCGATCTCCAGGCGCATGTTGTCATGGTCGAGGTTGGGGAGGGAATCGATGGAAACCTGATGATGGTTTTCCATGAGGTAGCGGGCTTCCTCAATGGCCCTGTACTTGGGCAGTGTGGGCTTGTAGGAGGTCCGGCTTTCAAAGTCCCCTGCCAGCTGAGCGATTTCCGTCAGGGCCCGGCACAATGATTTTTCGGGATTGGGTGTGGTGCCGGCGGTGAAGACGATCTCGCTTTTTTCAGGAAATGTTGCGGGGTCGTAAGCAAGGGTTCCCACCGTGGGAATCCCCGTGTTGAGAGAAAAATCTCTGGCAAAAAGTTCTATGCCGTTGTCCTGGAATTTCCTGATGAGCTCCAGCGCCACGGGATCTTTCACGGAAGTCAGGTCGATGGTTGGCGTGGACAATTTTTCGTGGCTGATGATGGATCCCACATGGCGTTCAACCACTTCGCAAAGACTTTGAAGGATGGCTTCTTCCAGGGTGTTTCCCGAAGCAGGCCCATTGTATTCATTGATCAGGAAAAACCAGTCGATGGGGATCCACTCATCACGGTTTTGGGTGAGGTTCCTTCCCTTGACCCAGCGCAGAGGACATTGGCGCAGGAAAGCCTCACAGAGTTCGGGCGGAGTGGTGGTGTCGTGGAGGGAGTCCAGAAGAGCCGCCACGGAGACCGCTTCCTGGGCCACCTCATCATAGGTTTTCAATGGAAAGGGCGTCTGGTGGATGAAGGAGAAAAAGCTGAAGCGTTCCATGAGTTCCATCATGGCGCTGGCTTCTGACTGAACAGGGGATGCCCCCTTGCCCATTTGCTTTTTGGTGCCCGTGAACCTTGTGGCATCGGGGCCGCACAGGCTGATGTAGACGGGAATGTCGAGGCGCCCCGTGTCGATGCGCTGGGTTTTTGCCAGCACGTCCATTTTGCAGTGGGTCAAACGGTCTCTGACCCACTGGATGGTTTCCTGGGGAGAGCGCACCTTGTCCTGATCATGGCGATGATTTTTAAAACAGTCTCTGATTCCAACAGTTCGGTTCATGTTTATCCTCTGATGTTCAAAAACACTTTTCGGTGTCCACTGATTCAGTTGTCGTGAAGCTGAAACAAGGGGGTGTCCTCAAGGGACTGGATTGGCTCATGTGAATTACTTTGGGGGATCGAATCCCCTTGTGCTGCTGCCGAAAAAGCATCTTTTGCGGTCAGCTCTTTTCCGTTTTTATGTTTTTACCCACGAGTTGCAGGAGGGTTTGGGCGTTTTTCCCCTTTCTGTAATTCTTGGGAATTCCCTTGAGCCTGCTCATGTCGTCCAGGTCTTTGGGGCGCTGCTGTGCCAGCCGGAGCATGGCTTCGTTGGACAGGACTCTGAATGGGGCCCGGTTGCGCCTTTTGGCCTCATGCTCCCGATGGATGAAAAGGGCCCTGAGAATTCGTTTTCCTTGGACATCGAGGGACCGGGCCCCCTTGATGTGCAGGTAGTCTTGGGGACGAAAAGGTTTGCGTTGAACTTCCTGGTCGCAGACCTTGAGGAAACATTGCCGAGCCTCGTCCATCAATTCTCTCCACTCCAGTTCCAGAGCGAACTTGTCACGCAGGGGAATGAGGAAGTGAGTGTCCAGGCGGGCGTAGTCCAGTTCGTCATGTCCCAGGGGACGATGGGCCCAGTTGTGGCGCTGGAGCTTCTTGCTCAGGTGTATTCCAAATGCGTGTTCCAGGAGGGCGGCGAGGCCCAGGTTTTGGTATCCCAGCATTTTTGCGGCCACAGAGGTGTCAAAAAGGTTCACCACACACAGCTGGAAGTCCCTCTTCAAGCCCATGATGTCGTTGGAGGCCGCATGAAAGATCTTCTCCACTCGGCTGTGTTCAAAAACCTTTCGCAGGGGGCTGAGGTCTTCGATCTTGATGGGATCGATGATGTAATCATGGTCCCGGGTGGACAGCTGAAGGAGACAGATCTTCTCAACATAGGCGTAAAACCCGTTGGACTCCGTATCCACTGCAATTTTGGGCTCATGAACAAGTTCCTGGGCCAGTTCTGCCAAAGCTGCATTGGATTCTATGAGAACTACGGGTTTCATCAGGTGGTTTCCTCAATCCCTGCCTTGTGATAAGTATTTCTGGAAAGCGAGGCTTTGATATGGGACTCAGCAAAAAAAAAACCGCCAGGTCACTGCGCCCCTCACGCCGAACCAAGCCCTCCATGCAGGGATTCTATACTCCCTTTGAAGGTCTAGATCAACATTTACGGGAGATTTCACGCTCCAGAAAGGTGGTGGATAAGCCCATCTCCCTTTTCGCCCGTGATGAACCGGTTTCAAAGGACGACGAGGGAGAAATTTTTCTGCGACACATGTCCGATGTCATTCCTTTGCCTCAGTTGCAGCGAGAGCGAATTCCCCCACCCACGCCGGCACAGAAACCCGCAAAATTTCTGGCCCGGGAGGAGGAAGAAGTTTATGCACACCTCATGGGGCTGGTGTGCGGAGAGGTGAAATTTGAGCTTTCCTTTTCCGATGAATATACCGATGGGGCCGTGGTGGGGCTTTCGCCTGAAGTTTTGAGGAAGCTCAAAACGGGTGAGTTCAGCTACCAGGACCATGTGGATCTTCACGGGTGCAAACGGGAGGAGGCTCGGGAGGTGGTCATTCAATTCATCCAGGAGTGCTTTGGAAGGGGGCTTCGCTGTGTTCTCATTGTTTCAGGACGAGGGTTGAATTCCAGGGACAAGATACCCGTTCTCAAACAGGGGCTGGTGAGGTGGCTGACCCAGTCCCCCCTCAGAAGGCTCATTCTGGCTTTCGCTTCGGCGCGATCCTGTGACGGAGGGGCGGGTGCCTTCTATGTTCTTCTCAGGCGAAATGAACAAAAAGGCACCTTCACCACTCATGGAACGTGATGGGGAAGGACCGGGTTCTTCTGCGTGTGAATTCATCCCGAAATTCAATGATGTCATCAGTCCCAGGCGAGGATGTCTTCATCGTACATGATTTCGATTTGTTTCTTGTGCTTTAATTCTTCCGCAGCCAGCATTTCAAAAAGTTTTCCCGTCTTTTCGTTCATGCACTTGTCTTTCCATGCGGCATAAAAGGCGTGGGCCTTTTCTTCCTTTTTCATGGCCAGAGTGAGTGCTTCCTGGTAGGTGAGGTCCTCACTGAAACTCACATCGACCAGATATTCACTGATGCGCAGGTCCTGAACTTTTTCCACCTCAATGTCACCCATGTCGGCCAAGTTGAGGTTTTGAAGCAAATCTCTGTGCCGGACCTCTTCTTCATACATTTCCTGAAAAAATTTTCTGATGCCGGGTGTCTTCGCCTTTTGGGCACACTTCTGATAGAACTCCATGGCCTTTTCTTCCTTGGTGATGGCCAGGCGGATGACGTCATCCATGGAACCGCAGGATATGGAACTCATTGGCACACTCCTGATCATAGGTGAAAATTTGAGAATCTCCTTGAGGGACCAAGGGTCACTGAAAGAGGGGCACCCTGGAGAACGTGTTCACGTCCACGAGGCCCTTGTCAGTGAGTTTCAGTTCAGGGATCACGGGCAGAGCCAGAAATGAGAGGGCCATGAAGGGATTGTGGAGGGGGGAGCCCCAGGATCTGGCCAGTGTCTTCAGCTTTTCCAGGGAGGCGACCACCTGCGGCAGGGTCTTGTCGCTCATGAGACCGGCTACGGGAAGAGGCAGGATTTCCAGGGGACCCTGTTCCTCTCCTATGGCCATTCCGCCCCCCGCGTCCCTGACAGCTCTTGCCACGGCGCTCATGGCCGCATCCGATGTGCCCGCAACCAGGAGGTTGTGGGAATCGTGAGCCACGGTGGTGGCCATGGCTCCCCGTTTGAGTCCCAGCCCATGGACAAATCCCAGGGCAGGTCCCTTTTGTGGGCTGTAGCGGTTGATCACGGCCACCTTGAGCATGTCCCTGGATGGGTCGGCAAGAACTTTTCCCCCTTCAACCCTCGGAGCCAGAATCATTTTCTTCGTCAAAAGGGTTCCCTCCTGAACACCGATGACCAAAACTTTTTCTCCTTCGGAATGCACCTGGAAGATGTCTTGAGAGATCGCCCCCACATTCATGAAAGGGGGCGGAGGTGCCGGCAGGGTCCAGGAATCCATGGATTGGACCAGGCGACCCTCTCTGGCCACTTCCTTCCCTTTTTTGAAGACCCTTTGAGGATTCCAGGGAGAGAGGGTGGGGCTCAGGGAAAAATCTGCGAGAAATCCCGGCGCGATGGCTCCCCGGTCTTTCAGGCCGAAATGGTTTGCGGGAGTCCATGTGGCGAGAGCGATGGCTCGGACGGGATCCTGCCCAAGACTCATGGCCCCGTTGACAATGGCGTTCATGTGACCTTCACGCAGCAAATCGTCAGGATGCCGGTCGTCGCTCACAAACATGCACCGGGGCCAGGTGTGATCGTTCACAAGGGGAATGAGTGCAGCGAGGTCTCTGGACTGGCTTCCCTCCCGAATCATGATGCGCATGCCTTTGGCGAGCTTTTCCTTTGCTTCCTCCAGAGTGGTGCATTCATGATCCGATGCAATGCCCGAGCCGATGTAGGCATTGAGGCGAAGGCCGTTCAACTGGGGCGCATGGCCGTCTATGGATCGACCCTGAAAGAGCACGAGCTTGTCCATGACCTCCGGGTCCCCGTTCAGGACTCCGGGAAAATTCATCATTTCTGCCAGTCCGAGGACGCGTTCGTGGGAAAGGAAAGTTTGCAGGTCCGCGGCCCGAAGGCTTGCCCCCGAGGTTTCCAGGTGTGTTGCGGGCACGCAGCTGGGCAAGTTGACAAAAATGTCGAAGGGAAGGTTTTCCCCTGATTTCAGAAAGTAACCTATGCCGTCCAAACCCATGACATTGGCGATTTCGTGGGGGTCGGCGATGACGGTGGTGGTTCCCCAGGGGAGAACGGCGGCGGCGAATTGAGGTGGGTTGAGAAGTGTGCTCTCGATGTGCAGGTGGGCATCAATGAAGCCCGGGCAAAGGTAGAAGCCCTCGGCGTCAATTTCCTTTTTCCCTCGGTAATCCCCCCATCCCACGATCCTTCCTTCATGAACCGCCACATGAGCTTCCTGAATCTCTCCCGAGTGTACGTTGACCATCCGGCAGTGGCGCAAACACAAATCAGCAGGCTCTTTGCCCTGAGCGACCTCGATGAATCTGCCCAGCGCCTCGCGGTTCCACCTCATCCCTTCTCCGCCCTTCACATTTTGTACTTGCTGAATTCCTTGGGGTCCAATTTGTCCAGCATTTCAGACCAGTCATCCTGATTTCGGCGGTCGAAGACCTGCTGGCCCGACTGGTCTGACTGCTGAAATTTGCTCAGAACTTCATCACTGACGAAGATGGGTGCTTCCGTCCTGAGGGCGATGGCTATGGCGTCGCTCGGCCTGGCGTCCAAGCGGTTCACGCCCTTGCTGTTGCGGAGGTAAATGTTCGCGTAATAGGTGTTTTCACGAAGATCACACACTTCAACGCGTTCCACCTTGGCCTCCAGCAGCTGAAAGCAGTTCTTGATGAGGTCATGGGTCATGGGTCTGGGAAACTGGATTTTTTCCAGTTCCGTTGCAATGGCTGTCGCCTCCAGAAGCCCTATCCAGATGGGAAGGGTCGTGTCGCTGTGGACATCTTTCAGCACCAGAATGGGGGTGTTTGTCTTGGGGTCCATGACCAAGCCGGATACTTTCATTTCCTTGAACATATCTTCTCCTTGGGACGCCCTGATCTGTTTTTCTCGCTGCATCAACTGGTGTTCAATCTTACAACTTACGGGCGAAGAATCAAATGGGATTCACAGAAAGTTGAGACCGGTCTTTCTTTTTGGAAGGGATGCTTTCCGTCCCGGCGCGGCGGTCAGGAAATACGGGCGGGGCACCCCTGATGGTGTGAAGGGTGCCACTGCAGTGGTGGGTTCAGGAAATCAGCTGACCTTTCAGAGAGTGGGAAAAGGCCTCCTTGATCTCCACCCTCACGAGGCTTCCCACTGCGCTCAGGGGACCGGAAAAATTCACGGCCCGGTTCTGTTCCGTCCTTCCCGTGATCTGTCCATCACCGCTTCGGCTTTTTCCTTCGGCAAGAACATTGTGACGCTTGCCGATTTCTGCAAGGTTCTTTTCGAGGGTGATTCGAGCCTGCAGGGCCTGCAGTTGGGTCAGACGACGGGTTTTGATGCTCTTGGGGATCTTGTGCGGGAAATTCACTGACTGAGTCATGGGACGGTCCGAATACTGGAATGAAAAGAGGTTGTCGAACCGAACCCTTTCCATGAGTCTGAGGGTGTCCTGAAAATCTTCCTCGGTTTCTCCGGGAAATCCCACCATGACGTCGGAAGAAAGCCCCATTTCCGGGCAGATTCTTCTCAAGTGATCAATTTTTCTCAAGTAATCCATGGATGAGTAATTCCTGTTCATGCGGGCGAGAATGCGGTCCGAGCCCGATTGAAAGGGCAGATGAAGGTTCTTGCACAGCATGGGCAGTTCCGCAAAGGCTTCCATGAGCTCGGTGGTGAGGTCTTTTGGGTGCGAGGTCGTGAAGCGCAGTCGAAGGAGTTGGGTTTCTGCCTGTATGCGCCGCAGAAGATCCACAAAGGAAGTGTTTTCACCCAGTCCTTTTCCGTAGGAGTTGACATTCTGACCCAGCAGGAGAACTTCACGCACCCCGGAGCTTTCCAGAGCCTGGATTTCAAGCAGAATGTGATCGGGGGGCCTGCTTTTTTCCGGGCCGCGGACATGAGGAACGATGCAGTAGGTGCAGAAGTTGTTGCAGCCCTGCATGATGGTCACGGGGGCGGTGACTTTGGCGGAAAGCTTTTCGGGCAGACCATGTTCATAGGGGATGTCTTCAGGAGCATCCCCGGGAAGATGGACGCGTTGCCGGCGGTCCCATTCATGCTGATCCAGCAGGTCCCCAATGGCATCTACCCCCCGGGTGCCCACCACGATATCCAGGTGATCAAACTTTTCCGTCAGCTTTTCTCCCAGCTGTTGTGCCACGCATCCCCCAACGACAATTTTGAGGGACGGTTTTCGATTTTTAAGCTTTCGAAGGCGGCCCACGAAGGAGTGAACCTTCTGTTCGGCCTTTTCCCTCACAGAGCAGGTGTTGATGAAAATGACGTCGGCCTGTTCCATGATGTCCGTGCACGCATATCCCCTTGCACTGAGTGCTCTTTGCACCCTCAGGGAGTCATATTCGTTCATCTGGCAGCCGAAGGTGTGGGTGTAAAGGTATTTTTGGCGACTCGATGGATGCGGGGCTGATTTCATGGTTTTTTGCCGAATTGCCTGGGTGAAGATTCAAAAGAGCAAGCGGGTCTTCAATCTGCAGGGTTTGGCCTGCAGGGTTTGGCCTGCAAGATCTGAGAAATGATGTGAAGGACCATGTGCCCATGCCATTGCCCATACCATTGGGAGAGCATTGAAAGTCATGTTGAATTGAAACGGCACTGCGCTCCCTTCAAAGCACACGGCTGACTCATGGCCCTGAATCCTTGCCCCCTCGCGGCCCTCCTCCTGATGGTGTGCGCCAGGCCCCTTCCCGGGAGCTTCCCTATCCTCTGAACGTGAATTTTCAAGCGTCTCGATGCATAGCCAATTTGAAATCACATGACAAGGGATTTCATCTGAAGGGACAGGGCCCGTGACGGCCCCTGCCATCGCCTCAGGGAAAATCCCCATTGCCTTCGGGAAAATCCATGGAGCGAAATCCCAGTTCTTCCCGTTCTGATTCCAGAATGGCGAGGACATCTTTTTCGCAGCCGGGGGCAATGCTCAGGAGCACCCGGCCCAGAGCCTGGTCGATGGTGGAAACCAGAGCCATGCCTTCGTAGGCCTCGAGAATAAAACGCAGATAATGAATCTGGTGTGGGTTGACCAGGATTTGATGTTTGACGCAGTTTTTGACAGGGGGGGACGGCATAAATTCTCCTTTTGTTTCAGGGGCCACTTATGATACCAAATCATGTGACAGCATGACAAGCTGCCGGCACAGGGCCGGTGAAAATTGGAACAGCACAACCCAGACGGGAGTGATCTCCTATGCCTCTCAAGGACGGCTCTCCGAAAGTTATAGTTCGACTGTCCCGGCCTTTCCCTTTTTCACCGGGTGTGTTCTTTGCCCTGCTGGGGCTCGTGACTCTTCTCATCGCTCCGGGCGACGTGTGGAGTGCCCTGGGCGGGAGGGACGGGGTCCGGTCATTTTTTGCCCAGGGCCAGGCAATCGTTCACGACAATGACCTGGCTTCCACTCGCCGCAACGCCATCCAGCACATGCAAATGCAGGCCGTCACTCAAGCTTCGGGTGTTTTCATCTCCCCCTCCCAAATGGGGATTCGTTTTGAAGAGATGTACCATGAGGTTTTCAGCCGCCCCGAAAAATTTGTGCAGAACTACCAGGTTTTTTTGGAAATCCCCTCCGAGGGAGGGCTCTACAAGGTGGCGGGTACGGTGACTGTTTCTCTGGACCTTCTGCGCGCAGACTTTGTGCGCCGGGGTTTTATGGAGGAAGATGCGTCCAGTGCTTCAGCGGAGGCCAAAGCACCCCCTGAAGGTTTGGAAAGGTCAGCCCCTCAACCCCTGGTTCCCTCTGAAGATGGGGGCCATGCACCGCGGACCGGGTCTTTTGAGCATGGGGAGGGCCACTGGGAAGAGAGTGAAATGGTGATGGCTTCTCCGGCAGAGGGTCCGGAAATTCATTCGGGCGGAAGGGTTGTGGAGGGACACAGTGAGAGGGCGGCCCAGGATATGCTGGATGTGCTGGTGGAGCCCGGGGTCATGGAACTCCGGGTGATTTCCCCCCAGTCTTATGTCCGCTGGCTGGAATTGGAGGAACTTCTCAGGAAGGAGGCGCCTCATTTCGCTGTCAGCAGCCTGGAACTCGGACACGGAAAAACCATTGTGCGCATCACGGGAGTGGAAGGAGATGTCCTGGGCCCTTTGGATGGTGCTTTCGTGAGCGGGGAGCGCTTCTTGAAGGTGGAGAGGCTTCATGGAGAGGGGGCGATCTTTCGTGTGACTTTTGAGGAAGGAATTCTCCAGGACCCATTGCCGTCCCCGGGAGAGCCGGACCATGAAGAAACGGAAGCCCAGTGAGTGTCATGACCATTCCCAACTTTCTCACTCTGGCGCGACTCCTTTTAATTCCCATTTTCATATGGCTCCTCTTGGACGAGAAGCTGAAAATGGCTCTTGTGGTTTTCTTCGTTGCCGGAGTGACCGACGCGCTGGATGGCTTCATCGCCCGGGTTTCCAATCAGAAATCTCAGCTGGGAGCTTACCTGGATCCCATGGCGGACAAACTGCTCCTGGTGAGTTCCTTCCTTGTGCTGGGGCACTTGGGCCTGGTGCCCGGCTGGCTTGTGATCATTGCCGTGAGCAGAGATGTGATGATTGTCCTGGGTTTGGTCACTCTCACGTTTTTTGCCGTGACGGTGAAAATCGAGCCTGTGGCGTTGAGCAAGCTGAACACGCTCCTTCAGATTTCAACGGTGCTGCTTGTTCTCGGGGCTTCTCTCTTTTCCATTCCCCAGTGGATCTACTCACTGCTGTTTGTGAGCACCGGCCTGGTCTGCATGGCCAGCGGTTTTCACTACATCATGATTGGCATACGGGCTTTGGAAGCTCAGGGAATGCGATCCAATGACCCTTGAGTTTTCGGGTTTTCCGGCAGGCGCGCGGCTCCATGGGCCTTTGGTTCACTCCATTTCCCTTGACAGATTTTTGCTGAAGCGATATAGGAAACCATCTTTGATTGTAGGCGCGTAGCTCAGTGGGAGAGCGCTACCTTGACACGGTAGAGGTCGGCGGTTCGATACCGCCCGTGCCTACCAAATGCGCAATGCCCACATCAGGAATTGAATGGAATCCGTTTTTTTGCGAGGCAAGCCATAAACCTCCATGCCTGACAGGACATCTGAAACGAAGAAGATCTCCAGTTCCAAGAAGCAGCGGTTGTAATGCAGATATTCATAGGGCACCCTATCCTTCCGAGGAAAGGTGCCTTTTTTTCTTCCCGGGCATTTTTGAGCAGACCCGTATTGTTTAACTCGAATCAGCTTCATCGCGGTGCATGAAGAAATCAGGACGAGGGCATGAACAGTGAACACGTTGAGGTGATCTACACCGACGGACAAAAAAAGCAATTTCCCAAAGGGGTGCCCATAGAGGAAGCACTTGGTGCGGCGGGAAAGGGCAAGGACAGGTGGGTTGCCGGCAGGTTGAACGGAGTGTTGCTCGATCTCAGGAGTGGCCTTGAGGAGGGAGGACACCTCGAAGGTGTTCCCGTCGACTCCAAGGAGGGGCTGGAAATACTCAGGCACAGCACATCTCACCTCATGGCCCAGGCTGTCAAAAAGCTTTACCCAAAAGCGAGATTTGCCATTGGGCCCGCCATAGAAAATGGTTTTTATTACGATTTCGAGGTGGATGAGCCCTTCAGTCAGGAGGATCTGTCAAAAATCGAATCCAAAATGAAGGAGATCATTTCCGCCCGCCTTGAAGTGAAGCGCAGGGAAATGCCCCGTGAGGAAGCCATTCGCTATTTCGAGGAAAGAGACGAGTCCTACAAGGTGGAGCTGCTGGAGGAAATNNNNGACGNNATCNTATCCTGCTACCAGCAGGGGGACTTTCTGGACCTGTGCCGCGGTCCCCATATTCCNCACACGGGGCATGTGAAGGCATTCAAGCTGCTCAGTGTTGCGGGTGCTTACTGGCGGGGCGACGAAAGCAAGCCCATGCTTCAGAGGATCTATGGCACATCCTTTCCCGATCGGGATGGCCTCAAGCAGTACCTGAAGTTCCTGGAAGAGGCACGGAAAAGAGATCACCGGCGCCTCGGCAAAGATCTGGATCTTTTCAGCTTCAATGATGAGGTGGGAGCGGGCATGCCCATCTACCACCCCAAGGGGGCTCTCCTGCGCCATATCCTCGAGTCTTTTGAAAAACGGGAGCACCTGAGGCGGGGGTATCAGGTTGTCATGGGACCGACCCTTCTCAAGACAGATCTCTGGAAGCGCTCCGGGCATTTTGACAACTACCGGGAGAACATGTACTTCACAGAGATCGACGAGCAGTCCTATGGCGTCAAGCCCATGAACTGCCTGGCTCATATGCTCATCTACAAATCTCGAATTCGCAGCTACCGAGATCTTCCTCTGCGGTATTTTGAACTGGGAACGGTTCATCGTCATGAAAAGTCCGGTGTCCTGCACGGTTTGCTGCGTGTGAGACAGTTCACTCAGGATGATGCGCACATTTTATGCATGCCCGAACAGCTTCATGAGGAGATTCAGGGAATCATCGACTTTGTGGTGGAAGTCATGGGCATTTTTGGTTTTGCATATGAAATGGAGATCAGCACCCGCCCCGAGAAGTCCATAGGCACTGATGAGGATTGGGAAAAGGCCACGGCTGCCCTCGTGGGAGCCCTGGAGGGGAAGGGCATTTCCTACAATGTTTGCGAGGGGGATGGGGCATTCTATGGCCCTAAGATAGATGTCAAGCTCAAGGACGCGCTGGACCGAAAATGGCAGTGCGCCACCATTCAGTGCGATTTCACCCTTCCAGACCGTTTTGACTTGACTTATGTGGGCGCCGACGGGCACCGGCACCGGCCCGTCATGGTCCATCGTGTCATCCTGGGCGCCGTGGAGCGTTTCATGGGGGTGCTCATAGAACACTATGCGGGGGCTTTTCCCCTCTGGCTCTCTCCCGTTCAGGCCACCATTGTGACTGTCACGGACTCTCAGGTGGATTTTGCGAGGAAAGTGTGGGAAGAACTGAAAGGCATGGGATTGCGCGTCGAACTGGATGATCGGAACGAAAAATTGGGTTATAAGATCCGCGAGGCTCAACTGCAGAAAGTCCCTTACATGCTGGTCATCGGGGACCGTGAGGTCAGCGCGGTGGGCATAGCTCCAAGACGGCGCGATGGAACACAGCTGGAACTCATGTCCACCGGGAATTTTGCCGCACTGGTGGAAAGGGAGTGTTTGGAGGCGAGCAAAGGGAGAGTGGGACTTGGGATCATCTGACTCGCTGGTGTGTTCGAGAGTCAACATGACGAAGAAAGGAGGATTTTGTCCTGGACAAGCAAACAAATGTCAATGAAAGAATCAGAGCTCCAGAGGTTCGTGTGATCGGGCAGGATGGTTCGCAGCTGGGGATCTTGACATTGAAAAAGGCCCTCGAGCTGGCCTCTCAGGAAGAGTTGGACCTGGTGGAAGTGGCTCCCAATGCGGAGCCCCCTGTCTGCAAAATCATGGACTACGGCAAGTTCAAGTACCAGCAAAGCAAACGAAGCCAGGAGGGCAAGAAGAAGCAGACGGTGATCCAGGTCAAGGAGGTCAAAGTCCGTCCCAAGACAGACGAGCATGACCTGATGGTCAAGGTGAGGCATGTGAAACGATTTCTGGGGGACAAGGACAAAGCGAAAATCGTGGTTGTCTTCAGGGGGCGTGAAATCGCCTACACCAGTCAGGGAACAAAAATCCTTGAGCGTTTTCTGGAAGAGCTGAAAGATGAAGCGGTCGTGGAGCAGCCCGCAAAGATGGAAGGGCGCAACATGGTCATGATATTGGCTCCCAAGTCCTGACGCCATGGGAAAAAGTGCTTGACACTCCTTGTCAGGCTCAATAAATTACTCTTTTTGACCCAAGCGGGAAAACTGGAACGCGGAAAAAGCCCACTGAACTTTTCTGCCCCCCGGCTGAGCACCCTTCCAAACCATTTCGGTGCCGGGCCATGGGCGCATGAGTGTGTCGAGGGAAAGGTGTGATGGGGAGGCTATTCCGGCGTTCATGGACGCAATGCAGGGAGGATGGGAATGCCTAAGATCAAAACGAACAGGGCGGCAGCCAAGCGTTTCAAAAAGACGGGCACGGGAAAGATAAAACGTGCCAGAGCCAATAAGAGTCACATTTTGACCAAAAAACCCTCTAAGAGAACGCGTCGTTTGCGGCAAACCACTTTGGTGGACTCCACCAACATGAGGTCTTTGAGCCGCATGATGCCTTATCTTTAGCAAATGCAGTATTGTGCTGCCAATGGAAACAGGAGTGCACGTCCATGCCTAGAGTGAAGAGTTCAGTGAAGTCGCGGGAACGCCGCAAAAAAGTTCTCAAGATGGCCAAAGGCTATCGGGGAGGGCGAGGCAAGCTGCTGAGAACGGCCATGGAGACCGTGGATCGTGCTCACAAATTTGCCTACAGGGATCGCAAGGCCAAGAAAAGATCCTTTCGCAGCCTGTGGATCGTGAGGATCAACGCGGCGGCACGTCAGCACAATTTGAGTTATTCCAAGTTCATGAACGGTCTTAAAAAGGCCAATGTCGACATGGATCGCAAGGTGCTTGCAGGATTGGCCGTGTCGGACAGGGAAGCTTTTGCCCGGCTCGCACAGATTGCCAAAGAAGCGGCATAAGGCGCAGCATGGAAGAAGCCATAGGAAAGCTGCTGGAATCGGCATCCCGGGATATTTCTCAGTGCGGAAACGACCTCAGGGAGTTGGATCAGGTTCGTGTGCGCTATCTCGGTCGAAAAGGTGACCTGGCCCAATTGTTCAAGCAGTTGGGCAGCGCATCGGCCGATGACCGCCCCCGCCTGGGCAAGCTCCTCAATGAGGCCAAGGAAGAAATAGAAAGCCTCCTAGCCGGAGCGGTGGAAGAAGGCAAAGACCGGCTGCTGGAAGGACGGCGGGAAGTGGATGTCTCCGTCCCCGGCCGCAGACCCCTGCAGGGCCGGCTTCATCCCATCACTCAGACGGCTCTCGAGATAGGAAGAATTTTCAGTAACCTTGGATTTGAAACGGTCGAGGGGCCTGAAGTGGAGCTCGACTATTACAATTTCGAGGCTCTCAATATTCCCCGAGACCACCCCGCCCGGGACATGCAGGATACCTTCTACATTTCCGAGGACGTGGTTCTTCGCACGCATACCTCGCCCATCCAGGTGCGGGTGATGGAAAAGCGCAATCCCCCCATTCGAATCATTGCGCCCGGACGCACCTACCGCTGCGACTCAGATGTCACGCACACTCCCATGTTCCACCAGGTGGAGGGGCTGATGGTGGAAAAAAACATTTCCTTTGGCGACCTCAAGGGCATTCTCACCGTTTTCGTCCACCAGATGTTTGGCCCCCATGTGGGGCTGCGGTTCCGCCCGAGCTTTTTCCCTTTCACCGAGCCCAGCGCCGAAGTGGATATGCAGTGTGTCATGTGTAAGGGGAAGGGTTGCCGCGTCTGCTCCCATACGGGTTGGCTGGAAATACTCGGTTCGGGGATGGTGGATCCGGAAGTTTTCAAAATGGTGGGTTATGATCCCGAAGTTGTGACGGGCTTTGCTTTTGGAATGGGAATTGAGCGCATCGCCATGCTCAAGTTCGGCATCGACGATCTTCGATTGTTTTATGAAAATGACCTCCGGTTTTTGCGGCAGTTTTGAGCCGGGTGCAAGGGG
>SL_3KL_010_SEDDRAFT_10000141_pt1 | contig 48707 bp, 73 predicted proteins | sample SodLakKL_010_SED_2_FD_10381 | JGI IMG/M metagenome (IMG submission 10381)
TTAAGATTCTATTTAGTACTTTATTACATATTTCCAAAGTACGGTGGAAATGATCCCGATCACCGTAATGATCTCTACAGGATCAAAGTTCCTGAATCTTTGCATTATTACAATTGGTTTTCTATTGGATAGGTTTACAATATAGCAGGTAGAAGCGATTGCTCTCCCTGATAAGGTCGTCTATTATTTTATCTAGTTTTTTCACATTCGCGACAACCTTGCGAATTGTTACCTTTTCCCCGTCGTGTACATCATATATAAATGAATTCTTCGGAGTGAACAGTAAAAGATCTGGCTTCGGTAAAGTCTGCTTTACGTGGACTTTTAGTGACGAATTCCGTTTATTGCTATGAATGATTTCAAAGAACATAGGATATATGACATTGTCTTCATCGTCTATATATCCAGCCTTGATCACCCTGCTTTTTCTTGCTGTTCCATCATTGTCACTTCTGTATAAATAACCAAATCCAAAAGGTAACTCAATTTCTAACCTACTTAAACTTAATTTGTTAAAACTATCCATTCCTAATTTACACTTATCAACTGCAATCCTTTTAAGAGAGCATTCCCTTTGGTCTCGTTTAGGTTTCTTACCCATTCAATTTTTCCTCTTAATTTTTGATACTCTTCGGAATTTATCTTAATGGTTTGTCCGCTCTTTTTCATGTTATGCAGTTGAGCCCTTAAATTTTTCCAAACTTGTTTTGGTGCATTAGGTGTTTTATTAACCACCACACCTGTAATCTTCTGTCGTTTATGGCTCCTGCGAACCTTTACTTTCCGGTAATTTATCCGAAAATTATGTTGCCCAACTACTTTAAATATTCCTAAAATAATAGGCTTTATTTTATTATGATTAAAACTAATAGCTATATCATCCGCATATCTTGTTACTACACAATCATGCTTTTTTGCAAATTCTTTAAGCTGCGCGTCCATATTAAGGCAGATTAAATTGGATAACGCGGGTGATGTTGGAGCTCCTTGGGGAACCCTGTTTTTAAATGTCATTAACTCACTAAGTATACCAATATCGTTGTGTGAGTTTTTCATATCAAAAACTTCGACTCTATTCAATATAGAGATCAGCAAAGAATAAACCCTACCTTCATATATTGAGTTGAAGAAATCTTTTATATCTACGGTAATAATTGTCTTTTTGCCTACATGCGCTTCGGCATGGGTCTTTGGGTTTTTATGTTTTACAAATCCATGTGCGATGTCACTCGCTGTAAACTTGTATAATATTTTATGTAGTATTTTCTCCTGAATATCCTTTAGTTCAAATTGTGGAGCATCAATCCATCTAACCTTACCATTAGATTTCAGGATTTTATATGAAACGTAATATCGTTCCTTATTATCTATGATGTGTTGTAATTGCTCTGGTTTATATCCCAGTAAATCATACAGAGTCATCTACTACCCCCGGGTTGAGTTGATGGAGTAGTTCTAATGAATCTTTGGCTAATTTTACTATGTTCTCAATGGCATTATCAGCCTCTTCNTGGTCCTCAAGAATTAAGGTTTCGTAAATGATTATTTGTCTTAATTTACTTTCGATTTCCCGCCTTGTATCATTAAATCGACGCTTTTTACTTTGAATTTTTATTTGTTTATCAATGTTCATAACTATACTATATACTCATCCCGCCCGCCCTTTTATTCGGGTCAAGCTTTATTAGACCTAGATATACGTAACGCATATCCTGCTCGATGACCTGAGCCAATACCTATAGTTATTTATAGTCGGTTACGTGTGTGTGGAATAAAATGTCAGCTATACTATTAATGCGAAATCGGCATCATCGCCGTCATGAAGTCCCGATGGACTGCATGCTTCGTGAGCATCGTTGTTTTTCTGTATATATATTAATGTTCTTACGAAAGCGTTGCACTTTCAGTTAAAACTATAGCTGAGGTATAGCATCACTATACTATACACTAGGGCCGCTGTCGCGAACCCCTCAACCGCGCAGCGGCGAGGCATTGTCGCTAGTTGTCGTTGGGTAGATTAACTCTCCTCTAAAGACGGAGCGTCTTTATTGACTCGAAGTCAGTAGACTATAGTGAGATGCTATATTTTGTGTTGTAGGTAATTATACTAGTGAATTATTTTTCTGGCCACTTCTTTTTCGCGGTTGGGCTTGAGCTTCTATCTTCATTCAAAACAAGCGCAAAAAGACAAGAACGAAACGTTCTTGTGTATAAAAAATACGTTTACCTATAATTACCTTTTAGTCCCCATTCGGGGTTAGCCGTATTTTAGAAAAATCTATACTAAGTATATTGATCTAGCGCTCAGCCGGTATCCGGCTATTCGCAAGATTAATATATCCATAAATTTGTATGGTGGGTTATTAGACTGGCAAAGTCGCATCGACTTTGTATTGTATACCTATAGATTTTCTCTTTTAGTCCCGTAGGTTCTTAACAGCCCATCTGCCTATCAAATGAACTCCTCTCTTCTCGGATTTCGCTACAGCTCGAGAGGATATTACCAATTGGCGACTGCTAAGCTGTACAAATAAGTTTACTATACTAATAAAAGGCTCATCCTCCAGGGCCCATACCTGGGCCTGGATGGAGGCATGGCGCAGGGCTTTCGTGTAACCGTTTTAATACACGACGAGCAAAGACGCAACGTCTTTGACAAATAATACCTATAGTAAACTCTATAGTTCGTTGATTATGAAAAAGGAGCGGTCGTTACACCGCTCTGATTATGATTCCATGGTCTAATGGATCATTTTTTTTTAAATCGATTCGAACAAACTAAATACCACCTGCTCCGAATCGGTTGTACTCTTTATGTCACTAAGATAATGTATCTCGTCACAGAATTCTTTCATGGTAGTTTCGGTATTCCACCCCGAATTTATTAGTACGCCGTATATTACTACTTTATTATCGGCTTTCCAATTATTAAACTCGGTTAGCCAACCGTCCCTAACCGCACTATTTCCATCTGTCACGAAGATAATATCTGCTTTACTATATCTCTGATCCGTACCAATTTTAGTACGCGATAAATCTAAAGGTGGTTCGAATTCTGTGCCACCACTCTCAAAGTATTCTGCTAAATCTAATATCTCTTCTATATTATACGGATCTTCTTTCAGGAACTCGTTAACGTGCAAGTTCTGCTGTCTGTATCCCGAAGAGAAGTGGATACAGTAGAAGTCGCGTTTTTGTTCACGAGCCAGATCTAGTAAAGCGAGTGCCACTGCTTTAGACCAGACCTCTGGTGTACCGTGCATTGACCCACTACTATCTATACATATTATGATGGGCCCTTTTGCTTTCTTTTCCTTGCCTCTAAGCTCGTACTGTAGGGTTTTACCTTCCATGAAATCTGACATAAACCAGGTTTCAGTGTCCGGATTTAACAGTCGTTGTAGTTCCGAAGGTATTAAGCGATGGACATCCCGACCTGGTTTAATTGAGTGGGTGTCCTCAACGCCTTGTTTGACCTTCTCATGCTGCTTCATAGCCATTATTCGTTTGAATCTACCTGCCAACTCTGCAAGTTTCTTTAGCTTACTAGAATTGCGCAATCTGTCTATGAGTTGCATTTTCTCATGGTAAGGTTTCTTTGTAAATCCTCCAGATTTTTCCAGACCCCAATTCGAGATCATCTCTGAGGTTTCTTTAACCTCGTCTTTAACTCCGGCAACAATTCGATTGATGGTTTTCTGTATACGTTCGCTATCTTCTTTCAATTCATCGGAAGCTTTCTTTCGAAATTCTTCGTACTTTTTCTTAGCTTCTTCTAGCGTATACTTTTTCTTGCTCTTACCCGAACCTTCTTTACCATCTCCTTCGTCCTCGTCGCCTTCGCCCTCTCCCACTCCTTGAGCTTCTTCTCCTTCGCCTTCCATATCAGATAATTCAGCTTCCATGTCAGCTAGCGCCTGCATATTTTCCATATGCTTCTTCATTTCCTCGAGTTTTGCCTTAATCTCTTCTACGAAATATTCGGTACCAATCGCCGAGGAAATCTCATCTAGCTTTGTCATGGCTCGGAGTTCTTTGTACTCTTGAGCGGAAGTTATTGAGTCGATCATTTCTCTATTGAGCAGATGCGATCCCTTCATTTCGTGCTCCTTGCGTTTTTCCGGAGTATATTTATAAAGGGCGCTATAGAGATCTTGTTGCATTTCTTTTATCTGCTCATAATCGTACTCTTCGGCAATTTCTTTTTCGGTCTGGATTAATTTTTTACTGTGAGACTTTATTTTGTCAAAAGCCTCTCGGTCGAACAAGTCATTCTTGATCGAGTATATTTCCGATGAGAACTTTTGTACAAAAGATTCGTCCCCAGGATTATTTATTTTTTTCATGCGCTCACTTGTATATTAAGAATGTCCTCAACAACATATGAGTTCATTCGATCAAGTTTGGATATAAGTTCTTTAACATCGTCGATCTCTTGACCACGATCAACCATGTTTTTGTAGAGCTTTTCAACTTCTTTCCGCTTTTCACGGATTTTTCCGTTGGCTTCCATAGCGTGCTCAACTTGTTTTTTATATCCCTTTGTTTTCTTGATGTTATTAACGATGTCATTGCATTCATGGAAGATCTGTATAATCCTGAATTTATCAGGACTAATTACACCAAGAATGGTCATGAGAGCTTTGCGCTCTTCAGCCTCTTTTTTCCAGCAAGCATTATGGAGGATTTCTATATCGTCTGAGGTAACTTCTTTCTTACCTTTTAACCACGCATGGCTTTTCAGTAATGCTTTTGATTTAACAAAAGTCCTTTCTGTTACTACGATTCCAGCATTTTGTAATGCCGCCCAGACTTTGGTTATGTCATCATGAACTTTTTCAGGGATTGGTAACGCGTCTGCTTGTCGCTTTGCTTCCTTTATTTCCTCTAAGGATATAACTGTAGTTGGGGAATATTTTACCAAGTCCTCTTGCATCATTAGCTTCTTAAAGCTAGATGGCTCCTGAATAGGAATAATTTTATATTTTAAGGGGAATCTGTCATATAGAGCATCAAGGTTATCTTCTGCATCTGGTATTTCGTTGGAAGCTCCAAACACAGTTAGCAGATCCAGCTCTACAGGTTTTCTGTCATTGAAAAATACTCGTTCGTTGAGTACCGGCAATAGCGTATTTAATACACCGCTATTCGCCTTAAAAATTTCGTCAATAAATCCAATGTGACAATCGGCAAGTGTGCCTTCGATCACTCTTCTAAATGAATCGTTTTTTAACCCCTCCATAGAGTGTGGTCCGAACAATTCTTCAGGTGTTGAAAATCTATTTATCAACCACCAGAAATATTTTCCGCCCGTTATGTGCTTGGCATAGTTATTAACTAATGCTGATTTTGCAATACCTGGTGATCCTAAAAACAACGTGTTTGTCCCGCTGAGTATCGCTAAGCTAATTCCATTTATGGGTTGGGTTCTCTCATGAAATATTTCGCCCAACTCTCTCTCAATTGTTTTAAATTTTTCGTGTAACTTTACTGAACTTTTGGCCATTTATTTTCCACCTATTCCGCCTAAAAAGTTGTCCGGATTAAACTGTCCGAATTCACTCATTGTATTGGGAAACAAACCTCCAAATTTCAGAAGTTCTCCTATTCTTCTTAACATATGAGTCATCCATTTTTCGAATTCGGCTCTATATTCAGGATGTATGGTGACATTTTTTAATGTCAATTCTAACTTTACATCATCTGTAGTTCCTGTCACAGTTATAACAGTATCTTTACCTTGTGATTTAGATTTTACGGATTTGAATGTAGAAAGTACTTTGGCTTTCTCATCATCCGTTAGTCCCTGCATCATTGCGTCAGGAACTTGCAAACCGCTAGGATCTTTTTCCTTTTGTTTTGTTTTGCTTTCTACTGTTGCTCCTGGCCTACCGTACGACGCTGGGTTAGGCGGAGGAGTATTTAGTTGGATGTGTATTTGTGCTACACAGTACCAACAAACTTTTGGTTTGTTATGAGCAGGCTTCATTACCTCCTCGTCCGTCAGCTCTATTTCCCCGCAATTCTCGCAGATAGGGTTTTTTCTTCTGTCAACACTATCCATATAACAACTCCTTTTTTTATAGTATAGCGATTTTATATTAAAAAAACAAGAAGGGGAATAAATTAATTCCCCTTCTAAAATATGTCGGCTACCGGCGCGTTAGCCGGTCGTATGCTGGGTGTCTTCTCATTTCATGGTGCCTCCGAATAGTTTTTAAAATAGTATAAGTTGCTCCTCAGTATTCTTATACCATAAAATTTCTAATATTGACATTTGTTATTTTTATGGCTATAATATATGGATATTATATAAGGACATATTCATGCCAATTTTAGACAAGTTTAATCCTGAGGTACAGCAGGAAAATATTAAGAAATCTATCATATCGGGTATACAAGCCCAATACCCAATAAAGGGTTCACAACACACTTTAGAATTAGTCGGTGATCTCAAAATTGATGACAAAACGGACTGGCAGGATTTCCCCAGAGAAAAAGATATTAAACTAAGAAAGCGCTCTCTAACGGTCCCTGTCAAAGGTAACTTCCGCCTTATTGACAACAAAACTGGAAGGGTACTCGACGAAACAAAGGACATGGTTGTAGCCAATGTTCCTAGACTGACTAATAGGTTTACTACGATCTTTGATGGTAATGAATATTCTACAGTAAGCCAATTCAGATTGCGTCCTGGTATTTATACACGAATACAGGATAACGAAGAATTGGAGTCTCAATTCAACCTGGCTCGGGGATTTAACTTCACAATGAAAATGAACCCCGAAGACGGGATATTTTATTTAGTTGCCAACAAGAAAAAATTTAATTTATATGCCTTATTACACGCTCTTGGTGTTTCTGATTCACGCATTTCGCAGACGTGGGGACACGAGTTATATAATAAAAATAAAAATCAAGGTTTAAACAAAGTTGATAAAGTAGTCACTGAATTATACGAATTCATCAGCGGGGAAAGAAAATCTTTCGGTGATTCATTGGAAGGTATTAAGACGTATTTAGACCAAACACAAGTTGATCCTGAAACTACTAGATTAACTTTAGGTGAAAGTTTTGATCGAGTAAATGAGCGCACACTTCTGGCCACATCTAAAAAGTTATTAAAAGTGCATCGTGGTGAAGAGCCTGAAGATGAGCGTGATTCTTTACTATTTAAAAATCTTCATGCTGTCGATGATTTACTTATTAATTTCTTTGAAAAGAAAACTCCTTCTACTATTAAGACTCTAAGATCCAGAACCGACAACAAAGATAGTATACGAGAAATAATATCTCCGGATACTTACTCAGCTCCTATAAAGAGTTTCTTTACCTCCGGGGAATTAAGTAATGCAGCTCCACAAACAAATCTAGTGGAGATGCTGAGCGAATGGAGAAAAACAACTATTCGCGGAGAGGGTGGTATACAAAATCCGCACGCTATCACTTTTAAAACACGAAATATACACCCAACCCATTTAGGATTTCTGGATCCACTAGTAACCCCTGAAAGTAGTAAGGCTGGAGTAACATTATCATTAGGTACAGACGTGGCTCAGGATGAAAAAGGCCTTAAAACCCGGGTTACACTTCCTACTGGAGAAACTACATACTTTCATGTTGACGAGATGTTCAATTCTATTATAGGATTTCCTGACCAGCATGAGAATGGTAAAGCTAAATACAAACAAGTAAAAGGTATACATAGAGGTGAACAAGGAACATTTAATGCAAAGGATGTTAAAGCATATCTAAGTGATCCAACGACAGCTTTTGCCTGGACTACTAATCTTATACCTTTCATAGGAAACACTTCCGGACCTCGTGCAGCGGTAGCTGCTAAAATGGTAACCCAAAGTGTGCAGTTGGAAAACCCAGAATCTCCGTTGGTTAGGGCAGTTGGTCCGGATGGCTCTCCAATCGAAAGAACTATGGAACAATGGATAGCTCCATCCGTACCTGAGGAATTTGGTGATGCAGAGGTAACCAAAATTGAAGACGAGTATATTACTTTAAAGAATAGAAAAGGTGAAAAAAAGAAGGTGGGACTATATAAGGACTTCCCACTTAATCAAGAGAGCTTCCTAAACACCACTCCTATAGTTAATGTGGGAGACAAAGTTAAAAAGGGCTCTCCCCTAGCTAAAACAAACTTTTCCGATGCGACTGGAAATTACGCTCCAGGTTTAAATGTAAATGTAGCATACATGCCCTACAAAGGTTATAACTTTGAAGATGGTGTTGTCATTACTGAATCTTTAGCACAGCGATTTACATCAGAAGCAATGTATAAAAAGTCACTACGAATAGATTCAGATGGACTTTTAAATAAGAAGAAATTTCTAGCCTATTACCCCACAGATCTTACTAGGGCTAACGCTGATAAGCTGGATGACGATGGTATTATTAAAGAGGGTTCCCGAGTAACTTCAGGGGATATTCTTGTTGCATATCTTGCAAAGACGGATATGACTGACACAGAACGAATATTAAAGCAGATGAATAGATCTGCTGCGCAGCCCTATAAAAACCGAGCATTGACTTGGGATGAAGATTTCGAAGGTGTTGTAACTTATGTTAATCGTATCGGTAATGAAATTGTAGTTCATGTTAAAACAAAACAACCGATGGTTGAAGGTGATAAACTTTGCTATGATGAAAAAACTGAAATTCTAACTAATACTGGATGGAAGAACTTTAATGAAATATCGGCTATCGATAAGTTTGCCAGTATAAATGAAAATCAAGAATTAGAATACGTAAATGCAGCTAAAATTAACATATTTGACTATTCGGGCAAAATGTACGCCCTTAAAACTACTCAAGTGGACCTTTTAACTACACCCAACCATAAACAGTATGCAAAACCGCGATACAAAGAAACCTTTTCTTTATATCCTTCAGAGAACCTTTTTGGAACTCGATACAGGCTAAAGAAAAACTCTATAAATAAAAATGAGTCTATTTCACATATAATAATTCCAGAATTAACAGTAAAAGCCGGCCAATCTGGCAAAGGCAACAGAATATTACCCAAGTTACAAATACCCACTAAAACATACATGACTCTATTGGGCATGTTTATAAGTGAAGGAAATCTTGTGTGGCAGGAAAAATCAGGGTCCTACGGAATTGATATTACCCAAATTAAAAGCAACAATGTTAAAGAACTTCTGTCCGAGTTAAATCAGCTAGGTATTAAATATTGCAATAATCTAAAAGCTAGTAATAAAATTAGAATCTACTCAAAACAACTAGCGATCCATCTTAAACCCCTAGGTAAGGCATATGAAAAATATATACCTAATGAAATATTCTATCATGCAAAAGAAGATCTGGAAATACTATTAAAATGGTTAATTTGGGGAGATGGCCATATTAGTAAATCATCCACATCTTATACAACAACCTCGAAACAATTGGCAGATGACGTTCAAAGATTGGCTCTTCATATTGGTATATCCGCAAATATTAAACGCTATAAAGGGGTGGATAGGGAGTTTGGAGGAAAATTATATAAATGTAGAGATAAATATGTAGTTTATTTTTATATGAAAAAAAATGAACCAGAAATTAACCATGGCCATATTAAGTCACAAAATGGTCAAAAAGAACAATGGATCGATTATTCTGGAAAAGTTTTTTGTCCTACCCTAGTTAAAAATAATGTTGTATATGTTCGTAGAAATGGAAAAGCAGTATGGTCGGGTAACAGTGGACGATACGGAAATAAAGGTATTGTAACTAAAATTATTGCTGATGATGAAGCTCCTCATACTCAGGATGGTGATCGAATAGATCTAATCATAAATCCACACTCAGTTATAGGGCGTATGAATATGGGGCAAATTTTAGAAACCGCTGCTGGTAAAGTGGCCAAGAAAACCGGCAAGCCATTCAATATTAAAAATTTCGACGGTAAAGACTACACTACAGAAATATTGAANGAAATGAAAACTAATAACATTGCACCCGAGGATGTGCTCCTAGATGGTAAAGANGGAAAACCTTTNGAAAANCCAGTATTCTGGGGTAATCAACACACACTTAAACTAATGCATGTTGTGGANCANAANTTCAAAAGCCGAGGATTACCTGGTACATACGATGNTAATGANCAACCTGTTAGAAGNCCNGTAGCNGGTGCACAGAAACTAGATCCTTTACAAATGTACTCGTACTTAGCTCATGGTGATACAAAAGAACTGCTATACGAGGCCACAGCTATTAAAGGGCAAAAGAATGATGAATATTGGAGACAGTTGCAATTAGGTATGCCTCCGGTTAAACCTAAACACAATTTTGTATTTGAAAAAATGTTAAACTATATGCGAGCTGCTGGCGCTGATGTTAAGAAGACTGGTGATGAGCTTGTAGTTACTCCATTAACTGATGACGAAGTATTACGCAATTCAGCAGGCGCTTTAAAATCAGCCGGTAAAATGCTGCGAGGTAAAGATCTTGCAGAAATACCTGGTGGATTGTTTGACAGAAAAATTACGGGAGGTATGCGCGGTGAAAATTGGTCGCATATCAAGTTAGAAAATGAAATACCGCATCCTCTATATGAAAAGGCTATACTAAGTCTGTTAGATATGACTGGACCTCAGTTTGAAAAGATTATGAATGAGGAAGTTGAAGAAGATGGCAAAACTGGCTCAGAGTTAATACGTCATAGATTAGCATCTATCGATCCAAAACTAGAAGTAAAACGAGTAAAAGAAGAACTACAGAAAGCACCTGAAACCAAGGTTAATAAACTACATACTAGGCTACGTCATTTACAGGCCCTGGATAAGTTAAACTTAACCCCAGATAAGGCATATATGATGAAAAATGTTCCTGTTCTTCCTCCAAAGTATAGACCAGTATATGTGATGGAAGATGGTAATCTTATGCCGTCTAAAATAAATTTAGCCTATAGAGATTTAGCTTTAACGAATAACCAAATAAAAGAAGTTCGTGAAATAGGGCTAGATGATAAAGAATTTAATCGTAACAATAGGCGTGAATTATATCAAACGGCTAAAGCTTTAGTGGGATTAACAGAACCTGCAACTTATTATAAAGATAAGACAGAAGGAGCAATTCGTTTCCTAGCAGGTACTGGACCAAAGCACGGATTTATTCAAAACAAGGTTTGGAGTAAAGCACAAGATCTAGCAGGCCGCTCTACCATTACCATTGAACCCTCATTGGGTCTCGATGAGGTTGGGTTACCCAAAGAAATGGCCCAGGACATTTTCCGGCCATTCGTAGTAAAAGAACTTGTTAATCAAGGATTTACCCCAGTAGAAGCAGTTGAGCAGTTAGAGGAGTGGACATCCTCAGCGCAAACTGCACTAGAAAACGTCGTACGTTCACGCCCAGTTATATTAAACCGTGCACCGTCTCTACATAAACATAGTGTGCAGTCATTCAGGCCTACTCTTACAGAGGGTAAGAGTATCAAACTTAATCCGCTTGTGTTTCAAGGATTCAATGCTGACTTAGACGGTGACACAATGTCAGTACACGTGCCTATATCGGATAAAGCAGTACGGGAAGCACACGGAATGATGCCGAGTAGAAATCTTTGGAAAGCTGGAGACAAAGCTCATATGCAGGGGTTCGGTCAAGATTATATACTAGGGCTATACTATTTATCAGTAGAAGGTACTGAAACCGGAAGGTCATTCAATACTTTAGCCGAGGCTAAACGCGCTGGACTAAAAATGGATGATGTTATAAATATAGCCGGAAAAAGGACTACCCTTGGAATAGAATCGTTAAAGAAAGTGTTGCCTCAAAAATATCATAATTTTGCTCGGAATTTAGATGCTCGTAAACTTCAAGAATTGGTTGATAAGCTGGCTAAGGAAGATGATCATTTATTAACACAGGTTATGAACGACCTTAAGGATTTAGGTCGTGACTACGCTACACGTAGAGGTACGACTATATCTATCACCGACATGGCCATCGACAGGTCTTTCCGTGACGATATACTAAAACGCTATGACCAAAAAGCTAAAACAGCCAAAACTCCGGAAGATAGAGCCAAGATATACTCAGAAGCTAAAAAAGAAATCGTGACAGAGCAGGATAGAAGGCTGCGCGGAAGAAACAACATGTATGATATGGTTATGTCTGGAAGCGCAGGGAAAAAAGGTGCAGGGGCATTGCCTCAGATATTAACATTTCCCGGGGTATTCGAAGATGTTCATGGTCGTCCTCTAAAGGAACCTGTACGAAAATCTTGGTCGGAAGGTTTGGATTCATCTGAATATTTTGGAACCTCGTTTGGAACGCGTAAAGGTATCATCGACAAAGCGGTTAATACGCAAGAGTCTGGTGCATTGAATAAACGTATGTTATTTAATACAAAAGATTTGGTTATTACTGAAGAAGACTGCGGGACACGTGAAGGGCTAGAACTTGATATCAACGACAAAGATATTATGGATAGATATATGGCTAGAAATGTCGCGGGCGTAGGTCGTCAAAATGATGTCATCGATCATACGTTAATAAATAAAGCCCGCATGAAAAATGTTGAAAAACTTATAGCTCGTTCACCGTTAACGTGTGATACAGCAGATCACCGCGGTGTTTGTATAAAATGTTATGGTCTAATGGCTAATGGCAAACCTCCTAGAATAGGAGAGCCAGTAGGTATACTCGACAGTACCGCGGTTACCGAAAGATCAACACAGCTAACCATGCAAACGTTCCACTCAGCTGGAGCTGCCGGAGGAGGAGGAATTCTAGCGGGGTTCCCACGTCTGGAGGAACTTGTAATGTTTCCACAAGTCATAAAACAGAAAGGTGTTATGGCTAAACGAACTGGAACTGTAGATTCAATACGACCTAACCCAGCCGGCGGTCGAGACTTATTTATTGATGGAGAAAGACATTTTATACCTCGTGAAAGACAACTTAAAGTTAAATTAGGAGATCGAGTGCAAAAAGGTGATGCTATTACTGATGGTTCATTAGATCCTAGAGAAATTTCACAGCTTCGTGATCACTTAGCTGCCCAACGCTACATTGTTGATGAAATGGACAACGTTATGGGAAACAAATTCCATAAGCGAACTTTTGAAACAATTATGCGCGGTATAGGGAACAACGTAGAACTTACTGATGTACCGGAAGATGTCGATGAAGATATTGCACGAGGTGGTATATCAACACTGCCTATAATACGTAGACTTAATCGTCGTCGACAAGAAGAAAAGAAAAAACCAATTAAATTCCGTCCATACTTTAGAAGTATTGATATGTTACCGCTTGACAGTGATGATTGGTTAAGTAGACTGTCTACTAATAGATTAAAAGACACTATCGTGCAAGCTGCCAGTCAAGGAATGCGTAGCTCTATCCATGGACCTGATCCAATGCCAGGTTATCTACATGCTACTGAATTTGGTCAAGACCTTGACGCAGAATCCGGTAAATTTTATTAGGCTAAAAAAAAGAGCCCGAATAACCGGCGGGCCCTTTTTTTACTACTTACCTTAAGCCATGACTATCAAGAGTAGACTTAAGGTTTCCTTTTGACTCATGTTTTGGCAAACGTTTTCGGAACAGGCTATTCTTCAACAAATTTTTCATAACTTGTCGTGTCGACTCAATAACCTGTGTACCGGTCGTGCCTTCAGGTATATATATACAAGTACCCACGTTACGGCGCACGTCGAACTCCCTTTTTTCATTGAAAGTTCGTACCACCTGCTGTGCCACAATTTTGGACAGAAGGGGTAGAGTCTTTCGATTGGAAAACCACTCTATTGCTTCATTATTCAGCTCACCATCCACAGTAAACATATATATTCCGTTGGCTATTAGCCTTGAATGATAACCTGAATTTGCCCGCAATGTTTTGTAAGTTGAGTCCTGGTTCACTCTATTACCTATAAGGCTCTTTAGCACGTTGATCCAGGTCTCGACCTCGTCACGATCTGCTATGGGATCTAACCCTCTTATTGGAAGAAAATCTTCGTGGGTTAGTTGTTTGTTAACAAGGCTTGCTAGATGTAGTCTTTTTGTTAATCTAATACCTAAGTGCTTATCCACTGCAAGATATCCTAGCAGATTCTTTTCCCACTGCCTAAACTCAGCAGGTACTTTGGCCTCCCAACGATCATACTGATCGCTGAGCCACTGAGTATATGCCAACACGTCATAATTATCTTCAGCAACGGCTCTCGCCCTTCTAGCAGCTACTGGGTTAAGATAAACTTTAACCCTCAAGTTTCTTCCTGCCAACGCGTTGCCAATTGCTTCTTCCGCCCCTGTAACAAAGCAAAGTTTGTTGGCAAAGATAGTTGCCGTTATTTCATCGCCGTGTTTCAGGTAGGAGTGATCTAAAACATCTGAAATGCGTGTAGGGTGTGTAATACGTGCATCGCCCCCAAAAGAAGACAGTGGTACATTTGTGGCGATAAAATATTCGCCATATTCGTCGGTTTTTATGGTTGCTTTGATTTTGGTACCATCCTTAAGTTGGATGGTGCAGAACTTGCGTCCTCGACGAATAACAGTTATTGGTGAGGTTTTGTATCCCAATTTTGCTAAGAGATCTCCAACCTTGGCAATACAGTTTGGTCCAGTTGAAACCTCTTTCATTAGATTACGTAGGGCCTGTGCTTCAGGAGATGGCTCGATCCAACCTAGAATATTAGTTGTCTCAAGCATCAGAGCCACGTTACCTATAGTCCTAGCACTAGCTGCAAACGGTGTAAGGTGGCCCACAACCACTTTTGTCTGTCCCCGCTTATAGGGCACATATTTCCCCAAAACGGGGTCGAAAAAATGTCCATCTTTGTGCGCTTGTTCTTCCATTTCGTCGTACACTGACTTATTAATGGTGCGCTGTTGCGGATGGTTATCCGGTGAATTTACAAATGCTTTATGTGACATGTATATCCTTCCATAATTTATTTGGAATTATGCCAACTTCACTGTCACCCTCACTTATTTAATTGTTTATAAATATTTTTGACCTGAGATTTGTTTAGGTCAATTGCAAAAATTTTGCTCTTCCGATGTGCGTATACATATCGGAAGATAGGTTCTTCAACTTTATTCTTATACCAGGAATAAATTGAAATTGGTATGTATGGGATAATAAAATCCACTATCCGCACCAATATAAATAAATATGCGGGCATATCTTGGCACATAATACCATTTTTATTACCCTCATCATCGTATAAAAAACTATAAGATCTCATAGGGGCCTCAGTTGAATGTGAAAACGTGCTTCCATCTCATCGATGGTTTGTTTAGGAACATTATGTTCGGATACGCCTTTATGGCGATTCTCTACAATTATAGAAAAAGCCCGATGCCCCCATTCTTCAGCGTACTTAACATATTTATTTACTTCTGATTCTCGGGTAGATGTGTTAGATACTACCACGCTGTTTCCTTGCTTTAATTGTTCAGTCACCTTGCTAAAACACCATGCATGCGCATCTGATACTTTACTTGGATCAAAATTATAATTTCCATCTTTATCAGTGTGGTACATGTCTGCTTCAAAGTAAGGTAGTCCGAACATCTTGGCAAGCGTGGTCTTCCCAGAGCCAGGAAGACCACGTATAATAATTAGATCTGCCATATTAAGGTAAGATTGGTGGTCCTAGATAAAACTTCTGGATGTACACTAGATCTCCTCCATCCATTCTTAGTTTGAATAGAGACCCATTATGATCCAAAAGTTTAGCGTGTGTTTGCCAGATAGGATTGAACAGAACAAAGTGTTTATGTTTTTCTATTCTTTCCTTATCTTCCGGAAATTTCTTGAATAATTTATAATTCTTTTCGTCAAGAAGCATAAATTCTTCTTTTTCGTACTCGTCCAAATCAGCTAGATAACAATACTCCTCCAAATCTGGATTAGTAGTTATTATCATGCCATTCCCAATTTCGTGTTTTTCCACTAGGGTGGTAACATCATTGGCCTCATCAATTACTTTATATTCATAAGTTTCCGGATTAAGCTCAATTAAATAGTACCTATCCCATATCAATTTTCGTATGCTCCCAAATAAACTCGTCATCCAAAATTGTTCCATTCTTTGGGCTGACGGCATTTATTTTAAAGTTTTTCCATTTTGGAAATCCGCCCGTTTTCTTCTCCTGTCGATTTAACTCTCCGACATTCACTGGAGTATATGGAACAAGCTTATCGTCGTAGATATTGGAATTACACACAAGTACATGTTGCTGCACTGAGTTACGAAGTTTACTCACAACTATGATTCTCGCATAGTCCGGAGCTTTCATAAACAGGTTCTGTGCCAACAGATGATCATACCCATGCCGATACTTTTTCATCTCAACCATGAGACTCTTTGGCGTCATGTTTATTACTTCGTATTCAATGTCATCGATTGAGCTTAACAATACCGGCGATATCTGCTTTAGATTATCTTGTAACCAAGAAACTTGGTCTAACAGATAAACCTGAGCTGATTTTATTTTATCATCCGGATATTTGTCCACAAACGGAGTTGGAAACTCGTTTATGAAGTTACTCAATAACGAAGGAGTGTTATTTTTGTAATACAGATATCTATTTGTATTCCATAACTCCAATTCAGCTAATAAGATTTTGTGATTCGGAGTAGAATCAAATATCGATTTCCGGGTAGCTGGATCCAGCAAGGCTATTGCAAACACATCGATTGGATTTATATCGTATGTTGCACGATGTATCACATTTGGATACCAATCAGGATTCTGCATCACAAACATATATGCCTGTGTTGCTATGGATGCCTGTCCATTTTTATCCTCCTGACGAAATAGCCGCTGATGGCCGAATGTTACTATACTACGATCACGTAGCACCCGGTGTGCCGGTACTCCCGGCTCAAATAGTACTTTACCTTCCGGCGAAATATTTAAGCCGATAGCGCACTCTCCGTCACCTAATTCGATTTGGAGATTTTGCGCCCTTGCCGCGGACATGTCGATTAAGTTTATCATTTTATTACAATTTCTCCTTCTATTAATTCAATGAAGACCTCGTTGAGTTCTTCTTCCGTTTCGAGTAACTTATCAGCGAGTTTAGTTTCAATTAGATCCTGGATCACTCGCCTTAATGGTCTCGCCCCATATTTATCGGACCATCCTTTATCTACACAATATTTCCGAGCTTCCTCAGAAATATTGATTTTAATTTTTGGATTCAAATCGACCAACAGTTTATCGAATATTAATCCGATATGCTCCATAGTTAACTTGTTAAAAAACACAATATTATCCACCCTATTTATGAACTCAGGTTGGAATGTATTTTCTACATCTTTGTCAACCATTTCTTTTACTGTCTCCTTATGGTCGCCAAAACCAATCGTGGTCTTAGTCAGGTTACGGGCTCCAATATTACCAGTCATTATAATAATGGTATTCTGGAAGTCAACTTGTCTTCCCGATGAATCCGTTAAGTGCCCCTCCTCTAATATTTGAAGTAATACGTTATATATTTTAGGATGAGCTTTTTCGATTTCATCGAACAGAACCACTGAATAAGGTCTACGTCGAACTGCTTCGGTAAGTTTACCGCCTTCTTCGTAACCAATATACCCGGGAGGCGCTCCGATTAAATTACTTATCGTAAACTCTTGAGAAAATTCTGACATATCAAATGCCAGAAAATGCTTTTCAGAATTGAACATCAACTTAGCTAATTGCTTAGCCAAATAAGTTTTACCTACACCGGTTGGTCCAAGAAATAGGAATGATGGGGCCTTTCGAAGCTGACTCGTCTTAACGCGAGCTCTTTTAACAGCTTTACTTAGTTCCCTAATTGCTTCCTCTTGACCTACAACCAATTTGTTCAAATCTTGCTCGAGCGTTTTTAGCTTTTCCCTGTCCTTTGCGGAAAGCTTATCCACCGGGATTCCTGTCATTGTTGCTACAACTCTTTGTACCACCGCTTCATCAACCACTGCAGTTTTATTTAGTTTTGCTATACTTCCAGCTTCGTCTATCACGTCAAAACCCTTATCTGGAAAATTCTTATCCGTGATATAGCGCGCGCCTAGGTATACAACCTCTTCCAGGGCTTTAGGTGTAAACTGCAGATCATGAAACTTCTCGTACGAATAAACCGTATTTGTAAGAATCTCCAGGGTTTGGTCTTCGTTCGGCGGTTCTACGTATATCTTTTGGAACCTGCGCTCCAGCGCGGCGTCCGTCTCTATATGCTGTTTATATTCACGAGCGGTTGTTGCGCCTATGCAACGTATTTCTCCACGAGCCAGATACGGTTTTAATATATTAGCCGTATCTCCTTGGCCTTCCCGGTTACCGCTACCCACGATACCGTGAATCTCATCTATAAACACAATATAATCTGGATTACCGCGGAGATCCTGTATAACCGACTGCAATCGTTGCTCGAACTGTCCTCGGAATACTGCTCCGGAAATTAGGGCATTTAAGTCCAACATAAATATACGTTTATCCCGTAGAGGTTCCGGAACCTGTTTAGATACAATACGTTGCGCAAGTCCCTCAACTATGGCGGTCTTGCCGACGCCAGCTTCACCTATGAGTATAGGATTATTTTTGCGCTTTCTTCCAAGTATTTGAACTATGCGTTCCAATTCTGTTTCCCGATCAAATACCGGATCCAATTGATTTTGTTCAGCAGCTTCTATTAGATCTGTGGAGAAATGTTTAAGTGCGCCAGATTCCTCTTTGGGCTTTGGGGGCATAAATTCCTTACCAAAATAACCTGCCATCCGTAAATGACGGTATGCTACGGTGTCCTCTTGGCTTATTATAGCCTCAAACAAATCATTTGAGGTAACTTCAGAACCCTGTGAAGATTCTTCGGCACGCTTTAGTATCAATGAGGCGCTTTCCCCGAATGACACTGCCTGCATCTGAAATCCTGGAGTCGGATACTTTAAATTCTCAACCAAACTAGATTCCAGTTTTGCGATGTTGTCAATTTTGGATATCAGAGTTTGGTGAGCACTGCATTTATCGGTTTGCACGATGGCTAATAATAAATGCGTACTTTCAATTCTGTTTTTACCGTACTCTATACAGATCGTCTCAACCTGTTGCATAACTTCCTGTAGTTCTGACGAAAATGGTTTCATTTTTCAGCTTTCTGTAAATATAACAATAGAACATACCAATAAGCCTTGGTATTATCCTTTTTTAGTTGATTTAATGATTTAAACGGAGCAATTGGCTCCGAAGGAATGTCAACGATACTAAGATTGTATTTCTTTAGTATCTTGGGAATTGTTATCTTCATATTTATCCAATTCTTCAAATGAAGACGGGAAATACTTTAGTGTAGCTTCGTATGTCCAAGGCATTTTCTCCTTGAATATCTTTAGTATTTCGTACGCGTAATCCCGTATCTCTTTTTGTGCATGTGATTCACAGCGCAAAATAAAGAAATTCATCAAAGATCGAGCGTTAACCGTCCACGTAAATTGTGTATAATAAGCCGTTCCCAATACTCCACGCGCCAACTCCTTCGCTAATCCGGCTTCTTTTAACCAAGTATATATCCACTGTTGTCGGTACAACTCATGTTCGTATACCTGCCATAATTTTACTCTTTGATGATTATTACGATAATTTATTTTATAGAATGCATCATCATATATAGGATGATGAAATGGAAATTCAAAACTAGCCAGGTCTGCGTCTACGCTGCCTTGCTTGTTTTCTTTTGATTGCGGTCTATATTTATCTGGACGGTGGAAATTATCAGCAATTTTTTCTGTATATCGTCCAGACATCGTATTAATACTTGACCAACGATGCTTTACCCATTGAAAATGTACGTACAGCGGACATCTTATCCTGAACTGGAATACCGCGGCTTCTAGCGGTGTGCCGTGCTCGTGTTCTAAAAGGAAGTGTAATAATTTTCTGTCTTTTTCCGGACCTTTTAGATTTCCGGCATATGATGATCGTGCGGCTGCGACTGCTAGTTCATCCAGCGTTTTAGCGCACCCTTCATCTGTTTCTTCGGACACCAATGAGCCTACGAACTTAATCCAGCCATCTGTGCCTATTTTAATTTTTTCACTCATGTTAATTTTTATTAGTTAAAATAAAGGGCCCCTAGTTGGGGCCCCATAATCAATATGTAAGGATGATGGCCCTTGAAATATCGGCCATTGCGTTATGTATATCATCTTCGTACATACGTTTTGAAGTAGCGGCTGACATAACACCATAATCTTCGATTATGGCAGATAACATTCTGCCACTATAATGATCGTGAACATACGTACGTATTGACCCATATTTGGTTCTTTCCACATGAACCTTATCGCCAAATGTGGAATCCAACTGCTCCAAAAATGCGCGGTTATATTTAGTAAACGCGGGCCCATCCCCCTGTATCACCCTTGCGGCCATTGCAAATCCAGTACCTACGACCTTATCATTATAAATAAATGCTATAAAAGCGTAGTTACTATAACGATATTTGTCCGAAAAAATAATGACGTCTAGGTACCCATTGAACACTAAATGCTCTAACTCAACTTTGCTATCCGAGGGCATTCGCTCAAGAACACTTACTGCATGATTAAGCGATGAACCATATGGTATGGCTGGAAATAGACTTTCCAATGGCTCTTCGTCTGTTTGAACAGCTGAACTACCGGATGTATCGATAAAATGCCCAACCGCCGAGATCACTAGAAGTGTGGCGATCAAGGACATTAAGATTCCTATAACCGTCTTTTTAGTCCCGGTCATATCAACCTCCTTTTTGTTGGTGAATAAATTTACCTTACACTAATCTTATACCATAATTTAAGTAAATAGTTCCGTCATGACATCAGCTATATCCGTATTTGATACACCAAGTTCATGTAGGTTTTCAACTATAGCTTCACAATAGGGATCTATTTCTGCTATGAATTTATCCGGATTGATTTGGTTCAGAATCGTTATGGGGTCCGTCGTTGATTCGAACCGCACCTTTGATATCCACAGATCCCATATCTGGTTCTTGTAGGATTTTGTCTCTAATATCTTCTTTTTCGGCACGAGTGGCATAAAATAGTTCTCCTATAAACAAGCGTATAAGTTCGATTAGAGTTATTGGTGCGAACGGAACCACTACACCATCCTTATCTCTTAGCGCGTGGTCAATAATGATTTCTACATTTTTGAAGGTAGGTACAAGATCATAATGAAGAGCCCACCAAGCTGCGTCTGTTTCGCCTACCATATGCAAATGCATGCCAAATTTAGAGAGTGATCTTCTTACCTTTATTCGGTCAAACTTTGCAGGTTGCGCAATTTCGTTAAACTGACTCTCAAGATCTCCGATATGATTTTGTAATAGTATAGATGAAAGTATCAAGTCCAATACTTGATCATCCCTGTATATAACATTATACAATCTTTTAGCTGTAACATTCTCTAGCTGTACAGGTTCAGTTAAAAAGGGGAGAATAGTATCAAATTGTAACTTGCTGTCTTCATCTCCCCTTGGATAATATATAATATTACTATCAGTAATTTTTACTATATTATGCATCAAAACCTCACATGATATCCGACATTGAATGTGGAGTGGTGAAGGTCGTATGTGAATATATAGTTTCTGTAATATAACCCACCTTGTATATTCACAAACGTGTTATTAAACGCAATGCTACCAGCAGGCACTCCAGCGTATAATCCAGCATGGATTCCATACTGTCGCACAGGTCGTGCGGGTGCGGGCGCTGTATGTAGCAATCTAAATGCTTCGGGATCCATTTGATGAGATGCCGACAAATTGACTCCCGGTACTCCGGATACTGTACGTATCCGCCATATACCATCTTCATCACGACCCAACTCACTGTATATAGGTATAGGATCTATATTGATAGATATGTCATAATAAGATGCGGGTAGGTTGTCAACATAGGCTCGCGTATATCCAGTATAATGTATTATATTTCTAGAGCCTGAAAAGTCAATCTGTAAGTATGCTCCCGTGGTATCTTCACCACTTATGGCATCGACAAATTGTTTGTCGTGTAAGCTATCGATCTCAGCTTGTAGTTCAGATGCAATACCTATCCAACGCTGTGCGCGGCTTCTTTCAGCGTTATAGCGATTAACCATGTCATTTAGATCACTATTTAAATCAGTAACTCGAACTGCCAACGTATGTATGCTGTCGGCTTTCTGCTCGAGTTGTTCATTATACCACGCTTCATTCTGCGCTATCTGGCTCTCCGCAGCTTCCAATTCTGCGCGAGCTGCGTCACGCTGGGATTTAAAAGTACTAGCTGCTATTGTTAACGATACTATCATCAAAGCAACAGCAGCTATAACAAGTCCCGATGATCCTAATAAATTTCCAATCATTGTTATTTCTCTCCTGTGTATACATACGTGAATAGGTAAGGTTGTTCCCAGCTATCCAAGTAATTTTTAATTCTCATTACTTCACGCACATAGTTACGAGTTTCGCGATATGGGGGTATCCCTCCAAAACGCTGAACCGCTCGTGGGCCAGCATTATATGCAGCTAATGCCAAAGGTATGCTATTATATCTATCTAGCATTGCACGTAAATATGCCGTTCCTCCCATAATATTTTGTTGGGGATCCCATACGTCCAATACTCCCACCTCCATGGCGGTGATATCCATTAATTGCATTAGCCCCTTTGCACCCTTATGCGATTGGGCCAACACATTTGCATTGGATTCCACATATATGATTGCCTTGATTAAGTTGGGCTCAATATTATACGTGTGTGAAGCTTGACAAATATACGGTAAGTATGTATTTAAACGATTCATAAAAACCACCTCTCTAACGTCGTACCTATTAAACTCGAATTCGTTTTGGGTTAAGTCCCTAAGAGCGTTTACCGCATCGAGTATTTCGGTAAATGAGGTGGACGTTTCTAATACATGCTGTATATTTTTGATTGTCTGGACAGTATCGATTTCTCGATATATCTTGTCCGCAAAAAATAAGTGTACTCCATAAATATTACCGTTGAGATAAAATACCCCAGGTGGTGGAGTAACTTCCGGCTTTGGTTTAATTTGTGAAAATAGCAATAGTCCTAATATAAGAACTATCCATCCAAAAATGACGACTGTCTCTACTTTAGTAGGCTGTCTCATTTATTTTTCCCCTTTATTGTTTTTGATTTTCGTTGCTGTTTACGCTTACCAGCAAATTTTTTAGCTATACCGGCCTTCTGCAAAGCCGCCTGTAACCCATCTTTATAACCTTTAGGCTTCATCACTTTCTCCTAGCAACTCCCGTTGCGTCCTTAAAGTAAATTTGGATAAGTCGACATTACCAGTCTTCGATAATGAAAAAGCAATGCCTCTATCAATAGAATCAGAGTACACGTTGAGTATATGCTCAGCCTTTTCTTTTTGACTGGCGTCTTCTGGAAGTTGTTGTAAGGTTTCTTTGATACTTTCAACCTTTTTCAAATAGTCCTCATACTTTCGATATAGATTATCTGATAAACGAAAAGCTTCTTCTAACGATTCAAAATCATATAATTCTTTTAATGTTTCTTCAAAAGTATTTTTATCTGGACATCCTTGATTTATAAACAACTCACGTATACGCTTTTCAGTTAACTCTGCTTTGGCACGATGCTTTGCCAAATACCAATCAGACTTAACTTTTAAAATCTTCTGATCATTGTCATAGTATAGGCAGTATCCCTCTATACCTTCAACAACCAGTAAATATTTGATTAACTCCGATAAAGATTCAAACTCCTGATTACATATTCGAGGTCTTGGTACGTCTAATTCATTCGCCAATACATCTAGCTCTAGTTGGTTATAGAGTGAGTAGTCCTCATGCCTAATGGCACCTACCAGATATATGTCAGGTTCCATAGATTTAATTATTATGGTATTCCTTGGAGAAAGCCATTCATAAATATACGAAATATTTTGCTTACCTTCAAGTGCCCCGGGATATTTTTTGGATAATATATCGATTTCATCTCCGTTTGGATGATATCGTGCATTTAATTGTCGACGTGTTCGTATAATATCGGTATCTTTATACTTACTGACTATTAAAGCGCTACCATCCAATTTCTCTATTATATTAACCCCCTCCAAATTACTTGGTGGTATTGGGAATAGATCGCGCCTTTCTCCTAGATTAAAGAATTTCGGAAATGATGCTGATACTAGCTCACCATTTTCATTCCACAAACTTGACCTAAAGATCAGATTATCGGGTGTCCAAAACTCAAAGCTTAACAGTCTTGGATATGTAAGATATAGCTTATGTCCATTGAGGTAATGTTCCCGTACGTGAAATATTGACCGATCAACGTCTTTCAGATTAATTCTCATTATTTTCCTCATCTAGTTCATAGATAGATATGTTGCAAGGATTTCCGTCAGTGTCTTCATCAAAATAACCAAAATACCACCGAACGTGTATAATTAATTGTTCCATTTATAATTTCCTGGTAAATTTCATTCTGTAATATTGATGCCAGCAGACGTTTATTGTTTATATACAAAGAATGTTTGTCTTTTGGATCATACTTAAATGCTATTTTGTACTTCTTATAATGTGTATAAATTACATTGCCTTGATCATCTAAAAGCTCTCCAATTAAAGGAGAGTCGGGGTTGTCTACAACCTCGTGCCTAACTAATATTGCATTCTTTATAAAGCTCATTAAGTAGGGCCTTTCCTGTATATTTTAATTTCTCTAAATAATTTCTATTGGCAACATCTATTATAAAATATTCAAACCTCAATAGCTCCTTTGGATCCAATTCAGCTCTAGGTTCCTTGTATTCAACAGCTATTTCGTCTACAAATCTATTATAATCAGGACAATATATCGGCATACTGAATCTTCTATCCATAGCCAAATCTCCGATTTTGTGAGCTAAGGCTTCTGCATTAGTATTTATAACATTTAAATCCAAAACTCCCGGACTTTCAAATAAATGCCCGATAAGCGATGCGTGACCAATTATAATCATAATTGAGGCAGTTCTTACTATAGTATCTTTGGAAGAAGCACTTGTCGCGTATACCTTACTAAAACCTTCAAAGGTGTCATCCAAGTATAAAAATTTTTTTCTCATTAGAATTGACAGTTTAGATGAGCTCCCGGTAATTTCTCTAAAATGGCTTTGTAAAATTCATCCGCAGTTTCATAATCTTTAAAGTGAAACTTTATGCTATGATGGTCCTCATAGATTATTGTTACCGATGCCTGTTCATAAATATGGCCGTTATGTATAAACCGATTGAACTCATGTAATCTTTCTTTGTTGTACGAGATGCCGGCCTCTTTTAATGTACCATACTCTTCCGTATCTCCTCCAAATATAGGTTTGTATTTGCTATATTTATAACGATTATCCTTGACGGCACCTAAAAGTCTTACATCTCTAACCTTTTCTAAACTAATAGTTCGTTTCATTTCTTAACTCCGCACACAGTGCATTTATATGAAGGGGTTCCAGTTTTTCCTCCTCCGCCGCTGTTATGTACTCTGTTACCCTTTCCATACTGCTTGTCTTGGTATTCGTGTTTGCATGTACATGGTAATGTTTTAACAGCCATAATACCTCCAATTAATTAGGGCCACCAATTAGGCGGCCCAGTATTAGAATATAATTAATATAATAATAATCCAGATCAAAATCCAGAATATAAGGAATTCGGTTGGCACCCACCAGCGTTTTCCCTTTTCATGGGTTAATTTATCGTATAATATGTGCGCATTATATGCCCACGCCCATGGTAACCATATATGTACCTTCCATCTGGTTAAATACACGTGAGTCATATGATAGACCTCATACCGTATAGGAAGTCCATACTTATTCCAATCCCACAAAAAAGAGAAATCAGGTAGCGCACCCGCAATAAACATCGTGATCAAGAAATAATGAAGTATACTATTCCCAATAGTAATACCTATTGCTGACAGTATAGCCACGAATACTAGTGCAATTATTTTTCCTATAAATCCATGCTGTATAAGATCCCCCATTATCCCTTCAATCCCTCATGTAAAAGTTTGGATAAGGCGTCCAGAGATTGATATAGCTCTTCCTCCAGCTTGTTAGGGGGTTTAGGTTTCTTTTGGAACCCTGGCGATTCATTAACGTTGAATACCATATCCCAATCTAAGGGCTTAAATTTTCTAGATGTTCCAGCACGGACCTCATCAAGACTATCTATGAATCTTTCAGTTTTATCCTGAAGATTATCTATAAGCTTGTTACCTGCTGGATGTGAGAACCAATGTGGCGCTTCAAAAGCAAACGCAATTCCTTGTTCCTCTAAATTAACATATGTAGGCATTTCTATCCAACGTGACATATATTTAGGTGTTCGTTTTGTTAATAGTGCCTTTGCAGCTTTTCGTATAGCGGTTCTGTAAGAGAACCCTTTTTTATCGTCGTCAAAGGGATCCTTTATGGTTTGACCATATGCTAATGGAGTCCCCTCATCGTTCAGCAATAAACATGCTGTAACTATTCTACCCTCTGGTAACGTTTGTCTAGTGACAATCGGGTAGACCGTAGGATATTGTTTCTTCATCACTTTTCCTTGGGTTTTGTCGGTTTTATAATCGTGTCTCCACAGCATCCGCATTTATACGGTGGTGGAATTATGTGTTTAGTACACTTTGGACAAGTGTACTCAGAACAATTCGTTCTGACTATTATACCACACTCGCATTTATATATATCTTTCATGTTTAAGTTTTCTACAGCTCTGTTGAGTAATTCAACAGTACAAATTTTTAATATGCTTTATACGCCGTAATTTAACACAAAAAGGGATAGGCATAATTTTTGCATATAATTACTATACCAGAAAAGGAGATAATAATGGTAGCTATATTCGTAGTATTAACAATATGCTTTTTTATGGGCGTTGATTTGATAGTTCAAAAAATTCAGGCATCCGAACGAAATAAAATCCGCGACATGTCCTATGATGAAATCAAGGAGTATGTGGGGTTAACTATGGCGGATGGCGGAGAGCCTACTAAGGAAGCTTAACCCGCGTATTGGCAGGAAAACTTTTTGTATTTAGTATATTTATCGCAAGGTCAACGTCTTTATCCGTTAGCCCTGTCTCCCAACTGGTATGTACAAAATTGTCTTTCTGCCAGTACAACATATCTGAATCATCGTCTAGTATAACATAGTCCCCGAACCTATGGTAATCTTTTACGTGGTCTCTTACCCATCGTAGTATCTGATTACCGCGCAAACAATCCGAACAACTATCAGTTTTAGTTCTACCAATTATTTCTCCGGTAAATCCATGATGTTTAAGAGCATCTAATAACTCTCTAAACATGGTACCATAGCGCCACGTAGAGCTCACTACTATCTTTGCGCCTGTGTTATCTACTATTTTCTGCAGTCTTTTTACTTGCTGTGGATCTAGATGATCTTTAGGTGTTCTATGTTTATTTCTACTTGTTCTAGATTCAAGAAACGTTTTAGAATTTAAAACACCATCAACATCCAAAAATATTATTTTCATTCTTTATATTCCTCGGGCCATCTATCTCCATACCAAAGCACTGGCTTACTTAGTGCTTGCATAAATAACGATAGTTCGGCTTTCAGTTTTTCTGGAGATTCGCCAAACGGTATTGTAGGCTCGCTAGAATAGGCAGTAGGATTATGATCCTCATCATAATACACCGAGTGTATTTGAAAGTACACAAGATCAGTTCCCTGGTGCGCCATTACCCTATAGTTCCAAGACATATTCACATCATGATTTTTATATATGGAAAATCCGCAATTAGGGCATTTTAGGCATTCAATAATCTTTCCCGGCCCTCCGTAATGCAGAGTAATTACTTCATCGGAACCTATAAAGTCCGGCATGCCTGTTAAAGTATTCTCCAAGGCAATTCCGGGCTTCAAAGGCTCTGTACATTTTTTACATATTTGCTTATTCATAACTATTTCAAATTGAAAGGTGCATACAAACAATCCACGGATGTTTTCAACAGATTTAACATGTTGAGCGCACCTACAGGGTTAAATGAGTGTATGATTACTCTCCTTGGTAGTAGGTATTTTGGCATTTGTTTAATAAACTTCGCTACTTCATAACCAGTGGATTCTCCACTCTCTACCATTTGTTTGCCCCCTAAATCATGGTCCAAATAAACTATGTCAAACGGTGATGCATCTTCTAGGCAGTTGATAGCCTCTTTGACTGTGGTAGCCAAATACAAATCATGCCCATCAAAATTCTTTTTGGCAAGTTCTAATCTTTCGAAATCATCATCCAGAAATAAAATTTTCATGTTCCTCCAACGATTTTTGTAATGTTTCGACCCACTCATTGGCTTGTTGACATTTTTCATAATCTTTTTCAGCGTCTTCTAGCAACTTAATTAATTCTGAAATTAGCTTTTCGATGCGCTCCTCGCGCAGCTGTGCCATTTTTTCAGGAGTGGTTGAAGCTAATGCTTCGTCAATTTCTTTGAGTTTATTTTTGTAATATCCTTTAGTAGAGCTATCAGTTCCTGTTACATGCAGCTGTTCTATCATAAATGTTTTAAGCTCATCATGATCGGGTGTTGGGGGTATCCAACTGATAACCTTGTGAAGCATACCATTTACTGTCTTTTCCTCTTCATCGATTTCTTTCAGACGTTTATATACTTGCTCTTTTTCCTTATTAAGTAATTCGATTTGTCGCTTAGCAGCCTCTTCACCAGAAAGATACATTTCCTCTTCTATTTCTTCAATCCTTTTTTGCACCGCATTTAAGTAATATTCACTGGGTAGTCTAAGTGTGTAGGGTGCATCAAGAGGCTCTTCACGCATATGTACAGTAGCTCCAAAGGCCCTGGCGCACGTCATCCCAAACTCTTTGAAACTCTTTATACTACCATCTAATAATCCAGCTGTGTATCCTGTAGGCATATATTAATCTTCCTTTGGTTTAATGGGATCACCGTCTGCGTCACAATGGGATGGTGGATACCCGTTTTTTCGGATTGACAACATATTAAAGAATTTTCTGAAAATTTCACCTATGGCCAATAATATTAAAAAAGACCCAGCAAACGTCCAGAAACTTCTGAAAATTATTTCAAATAATTCTACCATATATTCCTCAAAATAAAGACAGCTACCCTAGCAAATTTGTTCGACAGTCATCATGAGATTCAGTTTACGGTTTCGGCGGGAATACCCGTCAGTATTTCCGTTGTAGTGTCATCACTCGCTCGTGTCTTCGATACCCTCTAGTGGTTTATGCGACCATCTCTAGTCTCGTCGGTAGCTGTCAGATTTTATGCGTCCAATTGGTCACCGTAATCTATTTTAGACTGCTGTCCGGTTCTATACTGGGCTGTAACTTTTGATAGATTAGCGAATGCCTTAAAGGTACCCTTATCGGTATGGTCATAAGACATAGATGCGCTAATAGGAATGCCGATGGATTGGCCTTCCTCCCATGCATCCTGGTTAGCACCTAAATATGTAAATTGCCAACCCTCGGATGAGTAGTATTTTATCATGTTATTAAGTTTTTCCCGAGTATAGTCTCCGGATTCATTATCCTGACCATCGGTTTGTATCACCACGATTACTTTTTCCGGTTTATCTTTGTCGTCTCTGGTTTTAAGTTCAGTGACAAATCGATCTAGTAACTGCCCAACTGCGTCATACAATGGCGTCATTTCTCGTGGTCTATATTTTTGTCGATCAAGTGATGGAACATCTAGTATAGATGTGTACACTTCAGGGTTAAACCCGTTGCGTCTATATGAACTATTAAAACGTTGTATCCATACTTCTGCTGTTCCGTCTATTTGTCGTTGTGATCTAATAAACTCATTAAACGCACCTATAGTTGCATCACGTACTACTTCCATAGATGCAGTTTCGTCTAATGCGAATAATATAGCGGTATGTCCTTTTCTCATAATTCAATTCTATTTTTTAGTTCTTTAAGTTCCTCAATTCGATTGTGTATCTGATATAGTACTTCATTTAACCAATCCACCAAATCTGAATTACCAGTTGGGGGTGGTTCATTTGTTCTTTTTTCAGGATTTGCAGGTTTTAAAACCTTATATGCCGTCGCTTCGATATCATCTATTTCTTTTCCGAGCATATTTAATGCGTCGCTAATCTTTTCGGTAACATCGCCGAATTTTGAAGATTTATCGCTACTTGAGGCTCTTTCAGGTGTGTCCACTAGTCTATCCATACATATCCTTCCTCTGGAACAAAAATATTTCGTTCATTGTCTTTGATAGTTTCTTTACGTATAATACACACATCTTCCTGGTTACAATAATCTTCCAGAGTTATGTGTTGTGCATACGTACCATCCCATTCGCATTTCTTGGGTTGTTCGATATACTTATCTAGTTTTTCATCGAATTCGCAATTACGATGAAAGGCCGTAGCCTGAGCGAGCTCCTCGTACTCGCATATAGAGTAGTCGGGTCCGCAACATGTGCATGTTACCTTATGCGGGTTATGCCCAAATCTATTATAGAATATACTAACAGCCTCGTGTTCCGGAGCTTCTATGTATATCTTTTCGTATGGGGGCTCTTTTGTTCCTCCACCACTATGCATGTCCCAAAACTGGGTCCACATTACTCATCCACCTCCTCATATGTCTGTAAAAATATTTCATGCTTACATGGATAATATTCACCCGTCACTCCTTTTATGGGCCAATCACCGTTCGATACGGTCATATCTCCTTCCAGGGTTCGCACGACAAGTTCAAAGTCATGTCCGGGGACTCCGCCCCGCCTAACTTCTTCGTTCGCGCTCCAATATTGTACCGGCCCAGATGGGGGTACATATTTAGCAACCAATACTTCCGGAAATTCTTCCTGTGTGTAGTATATTCTGGCTGCTTTAACTATTACCGGCTTTTTCCGATATCTCTTCATTTCCATCTCTTCTATTCTCTGGCCATCGGTTTTCTTCAATCATGTATCCCTTTTCAATTAGGATATCTTCAGCCACCTTCACGATTTCTCGAGGAGTTGGGCTATCTGCGTCGTTCCCCTCCTGCCTATAGTACTGGCCAATTATAACTCCTATAGGGGGCCGCCTGTTTTTCTGCCTAGCGTTAAACTGGTTGGGCAACGAATCTATAATTTGTTCAATTTTTTCTTTCACGATTTTTCTCCTAATCAAGGTGTACTACTTTTATTGCAAATACTTGGAATGATGATACTGATATTTCATCCACTCTTAGCATGTGGTCGTTTGCCCACAATCTATATAGACCGCTCTTAGCTAAACAATCCATATTCCAGCCGATTGGAGGTATGGCATTAGGTACTCCGGCATGCTCATACGACCATTTATATCCGTATCCACCTATTCCGTTTATATGTAAAACATCGCTCACACCTGAAAGAGTTGCTATAGGTTTATTAGCCCTTACCGCTACAAAATCCATAAGCCTATATCCTGAATCATGCATACCAGGCTTATAGTCGCCGTATTTTTCGCGTAATATATAATTTCTGTAGTAGTATTTTAGCCAATCCCTCCAGGTAACCTTTACGGGCAGCAATACTACGTAGTCAAACAACCCAATGTCTTCCCCATTTTTTCTATGGGGAAGTTTGTAAAAGTCTTTTAAACGCATTGTATTTATATTGTCTCTACGCACGGCAGCTCTATTACCTCCATTATTTCATTAAATTTATATTGTAACTCTAACCAATTGCCTTCTATAGGAGCAAATAGCGGTCTTGCATCACTTCGATCTAAATAAGACAACCTGAATTTATCCGGACCTATTAACAATATTAAACGATCAAAAGTCCGCCGCTCCTTGACCGGATGTGGTTCTAGAAATCCATGGTCCGCTATAATTTCCTTATCAATTTCTTCAGGAAATACACTTGGATCAAAACGTGAGGGTTCTTTCATAGATCTCATTTATTAGGCCGTGTATGGTTATTTTGCTGATAGTTTTATTTTTCTCGTCTATCTCCATGTATAGGCTCATTATCTCAACGTCATCATCCATTAATTCATCCAATGTATTTTTGAACTCAACCAACTGATCGGAAGACATTGATATTTCAAGCTTTTTCCGTTTGGCCATCTATTACTAGCTCCTTGGTTAATAATTTTGGACCAATTGTATGTCCGAACTGCTCTTGCGCCTGATCGCGATATTTATCTGCCAGCTCCAAAAACTTCTTGGTATTCTTCGCGTCACCAGCTTCCATGTATTCCAACGCCTGCTTTATACAACGTTTTCTTTTTCGCTGAAGTTCTTCGGTTCTAGCGTTAAGAATAGCCTTGGTATTTAACCTGGACTGTGCATAAGCTTTCTTTCTAGGCATACTAACTCCTTTTATAAAGGGCGGACATTGCGCCCGCCCATGATTAATTTATATTTTTGCTTTTGTGAATTTACGTACAGCTGCGTCGAGTGTATCGTTAATGTATTGGATGGACTTCAGCAGAAGTTCCGGCAAATCAGGTCCTACAAAGGAAAATTCATATTCTCCTTCATCGTTCTGTTGATCCTCGGGGGCTATGTATACCAAGCCCTCTATTTCAAATGCCCCTTCCACTCTCCAACCCGGATTTATTGCCGAATTAGGTTTGTCCATATCCATATCCATAATATTAATGTTAAAATATTTAAGATCTACGGAAGCATTCTCCCCGTATAATTTTTCTAGTTTTGTTAATTCTTTTCTCATATGTGACAATCGTATAATGATAATAATGTTTCTGGAGGTAACTGATTTAACAGTTCGTCGAATTTTTCATGCCATTCTTCGTCAGACATCTCATTGCTGGTCATTCCCCACCAGCCCATTTCTCCTTTTTCGTACCAGTGTCCGTCTTTTAGCACAGCAAAGGTTGCTAGTGCGTCTTTTGCACGTTTTTCGATAAATTTATCCCTGTCAAAATCTACTAGTACATCTCGTATATCGGCAAATATCGGATCGAGATGCTGCTTTCGAAACTCCTTTATTGCTGGATGCGATTGATACTCTGCACGGGCTTCATCAATATTTGTTTCACCGTGTTTTTCTAATATATCTTTCCAATATGGGGGCTTACCGTGCTTATCAACTATTTTCATTACGGCATCAAAATAGCGTGTACCGGCTTCGCGTGCGTCCTGTCGCATGCCTTCAATATCGATATCTTTAAGTCGTATTTGGTCGCAGTATCCAGGCTCGATATCGTCCTCTCTAAAAACTGATTTTTCACCCACGGTGTAGTCTTTAACTCCGGGTTTGCATTTAAAATACCCGGCCCAGCGTCCACCTAACTGATACCAATCCCATTTCGAAAATGGATTATACGTACTATATTCGTACCATTCTTGATTCTCATCCATTCTCCAACTATTTCTGTTCCAAGAATCTCCCCATATTGTGTAATAATGGGAGAACTTATTTAACATATCCGTAATGGATTCATCAATGGATTTTTTTTCCTTGTAGTATGACAAGAAGTCAATCTTATCATCTTTTGAAAGTTTCTTTACTTTATATTCGGGTACTTCGATATTTTCGTTATATGGAGCTAGTTGTCCCTCTGGATCTTCTCCGACTACCAGCACTGTGTAATGTGACATTACTCACCCTCACTATCGTTGATTTTAGAAAATTCATGATAACAGTCTTTACACCGCAAAACGTTATCACGTTCGTACGTGTTCTCGTGCTTACAATCTAATTTCTTTGAATATTTTTCAAAGAAATGGTGGAGATCCCACTTAAACCCTTGTGGGAGATTTCTCCACCATTGTTCTACTTTTTCGTTGTGTTCTTGTACTTCCCTTTCGCTCATTGCATGCATCATAATCCAAATCCCGCAAAATGTGTTTCTTTAAAAGATCCGAATCTTCTACGTTTGCGACTGTAGGTCTTTCCTTTTGATCCTATGTATCCTAACTCGCCAGCATCATCGTATATACGTGATATGGGAGTGTCATCTGTATAAACGTGGGTAGTCTCTGGAACTAGAGTCTTAAGAAAAGCCGTAGCTTCTTGAGCAGTTAGCGCGCGAAACTCTATAGTATCATAACAACGGCCCTCCCGTAATAAAGCTTCATCTATATTCTTTACGTTTGGAAGATTGGATGTAAATATTATTTTCTTGTCATGTTGCACGAATCCATCGCTAGCCGCAAGTATTTTGTGCATAATAGGATTATTGTCTGTTCGTGACTTGAGATTCATGTCAGCGTCTTCAAGTAGTAACATATCGAAATCATCGGACAACAATTCTATAATAAATGAATCCTTGTTAAGTAATTCAATATCAGTAGTATATAATACCCGTGCATTACGATTCTTTAATTGCCCGATATGCTGCGCAACTCTTCTTGCAAAGCGAGTTTTGCCAGTACCAGGCTTTCCCCACAATAATAGTATAGACGCATTATGCGAAAGATAGCCTCCAATATAATCCTGTAAACCTCCTTCAATATATGGATAGGCTTCATCCATTATTGTTTCGTAAAAATCGTTATAGATTTCCACCTTTTCCAGCTTTTTATGTGCGTATATACCCCAAGATATATCTACACCCTTACCCGTTAATTTATATGGATTTAACGCCTCTAAAACCTTTTGTTTATTGGTTTCAGTGTAATTACTATTTGAAAACAAATAGATTTCCAGTAAATCGTGCCGCTGGTCATCCATCTCAGCGATTAATACCATCCGGTCGGGACTATGAATAACAGTAATGCAATCTTTATCTTGATATACATTCCCTAATTTACCCAAGACAGTTGACGCTGACTCCGCCTCGATAAGATATCGGTTAGGAAGCTTTACATGATCCTCAATGGTAAAATTAATGCGAGAAAGTACCCCTAAATAAGCTTGTTGTTGTACTAGGTACCTAAAATCGGCATACACATCTGAAGCGAGTATTCTATGTAAGCTCATTTTCCTCCTTGTTTAATATGTTAAAATGTGCCAAGGCACCTGTAACTGCACCTGACAATAAATCGTGAATATCACGACGCATGGATAGAGTTAATTCGTATCCGCGTTGCTTTGCGTGTTGTTCGAATTCTTCCATAGCCTTCTGTGTCCTAAGCTCTATATAGTTTTCTATCTCATCTTTAGAGCTAGGAAATTTTCTTCCGTAAAGTTGTTTTGTCTCCATGCCACATTGTTTTATAATCCCGGACAAATTGCTTATAATAGTCTAAAGTAGCGGACCACTTTGTATGTGTATTAATAATAGGTGTTGTTGGAAATACGTGTGCTAAAATATATATTCGTTTAGCGTACTTTGATGCACTAATGATATCTCCACGATCTACCGCTGTTTTTAACAGATAAACGTACTCACTCATATTATTTTCTTTTCGAGTCTTGTGTATAATTATGTCCATCTATCCATCCATGATCCTATAAGATATCCAACACCCAATATTGCACCAATAATCAATACAAATGGGAACACCACTGTAAAATGAACTACGAACATTATGGCCGTCCATATTATAACTAACATCAACGCTAATAGAATTACTCCTGATAAGGATTTCACTAACCATTCCGGTAACATACTACCTCCAGATAAAAAACCCCGCGGGTGAGCGGGGTTAGTTTAATTTAATTTAGAACCTTACATGAATGCCGCCACCTACATATAATCTTTCGATTCCAGTAAAATCAAAATTATTATGATAGTCCGCATTCACATAAAATATAGACACTCCAAATAACATACCGTAATTATAGTGCCCCAACTCATTTGCAGCCAGATGGCTTTGGGCGCGAATTATACCATAACTTGCGCGCACATTGGCTACAGCTGTTATAGTTTTGTACCTAGCTAAATCCTGTATAAAATCCAACGTATAAACAGTATTTAGACGGGTATGTGGTTCTACTGAATAATACCCTGCACCAACCATTATACTAGGAACTCCGTAGCCAGCACTCTGTCCAAAAGCAGTATACCCATACCGCGCTCCAACTCGCGCTGTATAATTCCCAACCCAATGTTCGTACCGTGCAAAGCCCAGAAGCCGATTATTATCACGGATACCTAAGTCAAGATGCCAGTTTCCAAGATATGCTCCAACATTCATTTGCGTGTAATGTGTATATGTAAACTGAACATACCCGGGACTATATCCCAAATATAGTTCGTGGTGTATATTGCGCTGGTTATCCGGAAGATCTATTATCTGATTAGCCTTGTAATCCAGTGTATATTCCCCCTGTGCTGATGCACTCAACGCAATAAATAGCCCCAAGAACATGGAAATAGATATTCTCTTGGTAGGTTTCCACGCCGACTTTATAAATCTTTGTTTAATCCATACAAAGAAAGCAGCTATTCTTAGATGCATTTGGAGTAACGTATAAAATGGCATCAAAAATACTGGGTACAAATAGTATTTTACTCTTCGATATACTAATAATTCTAGCCCCACGTATAACAGATAAACCAAGGCCAATACGCTCCAAGTGCCGGTTAAGGCTAATACCCATACACTCAGTATCTTGATTGGATCAGTCACCAAAGTATATAGTAGATAAGCCATTTCATGTCGTAATCGTATCGAGACATTCCTCCCAAACAATAAGCGAATTGACATTGGCAGTTTGTGCCATAAACCTGGCCACCAACCGAATACTCGCTGTTTTAGGAACCCTTTTAATGTGGTGGGAACCTCGGTGTGAACGTTTTCGTTAACAAAAATCACACGACCTTTTAAGAATAGCTCTATCAGTGTTCTTTCCAAATCTTCTCCTGCAAATACCCCCGTATGGAGTTCGATCTGTTCAAGCAGTCGCTTAGTTTTAAATAAACCACTCGCGCCACTAACACATTCTACAGATCTTGTTTTGGAGGCAAACACCTTACCAATCAACATACTTTTGCCGTATTCATTCGTTTGAAGAGCATGTAAAACTTTTTTGAATATGTTTTTTGTTTTAATTGGCATTGGCGATACATTAAATGCTATCGCGTCAGCCTCTCCGGTTGCCAGTAATGAAACAGGCATGTTGCTTACAACAATCTCAGTATCACTATCCACCAAAAAAGTGTAATCATATGTGACGTATTCCAGCCCCTTGTTTATCGCTGTAACCTTACCCACATTCTTGTGAAGTTTTATGAATAGCACCTCAATATCAGAATTTTTAATTTTGACGGTGTATATGTGTTTTTCATCGTCATGCTCTAATAGAGATGCATTGGTTACTTCGGGAAGGGATGCAACTACATCTAACATATCTTCTTTACTACAGTCATCCACCAATATGATTTGTTTCGCGTGTTGACTTTCCAGATCTATGCACGATAAGAGTGTGCTCGCAACGACTGGGTCATTATACACGGGAATAACCACTGAGAATGGATAAGTGTTGGGCGGAATTTCTAGTTTTTCCCTTTTTGACAGTGTTTCTATAAATATTTTAATACCATCAACTAGGATTATAACCAGAAATACCCATAAAAATATGGATAATTCCATTCATTTTTCCCCTTATTATTATAGTGAATAAAAACAGCCACGTGCTTTACGTGGCTGCAGTTGCTATATCCATAACATACCCACCTGCCTCTAATGCGGTAGATATACAAACATCACAGATTAGTCCTTTTTTTAGTTTTAGAGGCGACACTACCGGACTAACCTCCAATAGATAATTCTTGTACAATCTCGAGCCATGAGCTACAAAGATCGTATGTGAATCATCTAATATACCTGAACAGCCGTATCCCTGCATATCGTTCTCTTCCTCGGTGGGAAGAACGCTGGGAAACATGGCTCCGCAGGTGTTACATAAAACCATGCGCGGCATAAAACCTCCTAAGTTATACGTAAAGTTATCCTTACGTATTTCTTATACCATAATTTAGGGTAAAAATTTAGGAAGGGAACTGCCCCCATACTTGATGAGGGCAGTTATTGTTTATCGATCACGTTCTCTTGACCTGGACGGAGTATTTCTTGTTGTTTCACGAGATCTACTTTCTTCACGCGAACGCGAAGGTGTCTGTCTTACCTCAGGTTGTCTTGTCCTGCTTGGTGTCTGTCTTACCTCAGGTTGTCTCGTTCTGCTAGGAGCTTGCCGTGTTTCAGGCTGTCTTGTCCGGCTTGGCGTTTGTCTTGTTTCCGGCTGTCTTGTCCTGCTTGGTGTCTGTCTTACCTCAGGTTGTCTTGTTCGACTTGGTGTCTGTCTTACCTCAGGTTGTCTTGTCCTGGTAGGTGCAGGTCTTGTCTCGGGCTGTCTTACTCTGGCCGGAGCTTGCCGTGTTTCAGGTTGTCTGGTGCGTGTTGCACCAAATGTGCGCACAGTCTGCGGTCTGTATACAAATGCAGACTGAGGACGATAATGGTATGGTCTATAATACCATCCGTAATAATACGGCCGGTACCAATAAGTAACCCTATAAGGGTAATACCAATAGTACGACGTGTGCCAATAGTAACTCGGATAGTATCCATAGAAAAATACCCGATGTGGCACGTGTTGTACGTGGTATACGTGTGTCCTCACGGTAACCGGTTCGCGAACACCGACTTTAGTGTAGACACATCCTGAAAATAGCATTACTGCTATTAATATTAACATTATCTTTTTCATAGGTATACCTCCATTTCATATTATAGCAATAACCGTGCCAATTGTCAATGTATGACCAAAAAATTATCCTCGAAACTAAACCCTAGATCTTCTAACCCGCCCAGCTGGTCATCCGGTATGTAGTGTTTTTGGGGATTTTGTAGGTCTGATCCTGCGAAAAACAGTACAGCTATACCATTTATACATAAATGTACTATATCTGCACCTTCAGTTTTTTTGAGGGTAATATCAACCTTATTTGCTACTTATTTAGTTTGTGTGTATTTCATAGCTCTCCTATCTGTATACTTATCTGGACATAGTGTCCAAATTAATCATCCTTATCAGCTCCTCTTTCCCGAAAGGCCTCGATTAGGTCGATTACATCACCTTTTAAGGTATCTTTTAGCTTTCCGTCGTCTTTTATATCCATTGCTAAGCTAGTCAATCTTTCCATAGAGTTCCTCCATAAACCTCTTACGGTCATTGATAATCAGATCGTAATGGTAATCACACAAAGTCCGTATCCATTTCGTCTTGCGCTCCTCACCGGGTTCCCCGCAAGCTTCGCAGACTTCATAACTTAGCCTCTCGAATCTGGATATAAGTTCCCTAACTTCGTCAGTTTCCGGAGCCACATAAAAGCGTAACCCACCAAATTTTTCTTTTATTTGCTGTACCCTAAAATCTTTGGGAAGATCAAGCTTGCTCAACTCTCTACATAGATCATCGATTAGATCGTACCACCCATCCCCATGTGAGAATCCATATCGATATATTTCCGGAGAATTTGAGAATACTTTAGGATACTTTCTTAATAGTTCATCTGTCTTTTTTGGACTCATAACTACCACCAGTGTTTAATTAATACCCGCTCACCTAACTCTGCACCCATATCCAAACAGAAATGCGAAATTAGATTAGCTTGTTCTTGATCAAATCCGAAAGTTTCGGACATAGCTTCTCCTACGACCCATTCGTAGTACGTATCGTTAGTCTTGTCGAGCACCTCTGCTACAAATTTATGTGAGGCTTCGAATGCAGGTTTGTCCGCTTTTTGTATATCTAGCAGTGCAATCCTAGTCATAGTTGGTCTTCGATTTTCAAGTCGGTCTATCATGAGATCTAAAGCCATTTTTGCACCACAAACCATGTCGTCATTAATATATTCCTGCCTATTGTGTAAAGAATTGCGATATTCCCGCATTTCTTCAATTAAAGATTCCAACTTCATTGATTTTTTTCCCTCCATTCCTTTACCATCTCTTCGATCTCATCGAATTCATTGGGAACCTCTTGAACATCAGTGCATACATCGTAAGCCTGTACCTTCCAAGCATACTCTTCACCATAGTGAAACCCGTCGGTGAGTGCTTTAATCTCGCGAATACGATACACATAACGAGTTACCCAATATGCTGCAAGGGCTCCAATGATGTACCCTATTATTAAACCATAAACTAACGTCATAACCCCTCCTCATATTTATTAATTAGCTCAATTAAAAATTCCCTAAATGTAAGGGCTCTTCCTTTTGATGCAATAGCATGAAACAATCGTCCAGTTGTTATCTGATTAATATATTGCTGGTTATTGGGATTCATATCTAGTCCCAATGTTCTGGGATCGTATATGTGCAATTCCAGTTTATCGAGTATCTCTTTGTCTGTCATAGTTACCTTTCGAGGCCGGGGGACTCCTACTTTGGGGACTAGCCCCATTTCAGAGTCCTATGCTAATTAGGCCTCACATTTTTCGTTTATAATAATACTTGTCCACCCATTCCTGCACATCTTCGTCATTCTTGGGTTTTTCTAGGTGATGCAATTCATAGAACTCCCTAAGAGCTCTATCACACGCTTCGGTTACCTTGGGTATATCTTCATACCTATGATGACCTGAACGTTCATAATTGACCACCCACTCTATGGGGTGAAATAGTCCACATGCTATACCCGTAGACACTATAGCGTGAAAATAAGTGTAATATTCTTGATCAGTCATTATATTCGTGCCATTTATAGTCGTAATAAATAAATTTTCCCGGACGAAATGTCTTGTGTCTCAGGATTATCTGTAGAGCTATCTCGGTTTCTCTGTGCAATTCGTTAAGCCTTTCTTCCTGTTCTAATAAAAGTGGATATTCATCTCCTTCTTGATTCCATCCTAATATTTCCGCCATATCCAATTCTACAGAGGAGTTTCCATACGGCCGCTTAGGATCGATTGCAGGTGCTCCCGCTTCAGCATCCTCCCATCGAACGTATGCACTCTGTAGTAGTTTAATATGATCTTCAGTTAATTCAAAAACTGTCCCGTTCTCAATCATTGTTTATGGTATCTCCTAATATATTTTCCTAGGTATGCGTTAAATTCATGAGGAAGTCGTGTATGCTCAACCTCAATAAATGCATGGTATAGCCTAAGATCGTTGTGGTTATCATTTAAATTGATTTTCTCCCAAGTTTTATACCGCGCACGCCATGCAGCTGTGGATACATTATCTGATTTATCATCGGACATATTGTTCGAAACCAGCCATTTACGACCTTTCCAACTGCCGTATTGCCAGTCGTCTTTATCTGTGGGCGGCGTGTAGCTAATGCGTATATATATTCGGTGTTATTTATATATCCAAGCTCTATATCGAATTTTACACTCAGACACACGCATCAGCTAAATCCGCCTGTATAAGTACCTAGCCGATCACCTTCAAACCTCATTTTAGTAGTATGTGATTTTAGCATACTACCCCCCTACATATACCGCAAATGTAGCAAAACCAAATATTCCAAACAGCACGGCTAAGAAGAATAGCATAGTCCAGCTGACTGATTGTCCCCACTCTCCCATCTTAGCAAATGGACCCTGACCAAACATAGCCATTGCAGCGCCCATAGCACAAATAAAGAATAGAGATATAAGATATGCACCTATGTAAATTGCAAACAGTGTTGCCATTTCATGTTCCTCATAAGTTGATTTCTATTCTGGTAAAATTTCTAGTTTATCATTCACTAATATTTCAATACAATATTCCGGTTTTGTAAGTATTGCTTTTATCAAGGTCATTCCCCAATAACTTCTTTTAAAATCCCCAGACGGCTTTACCTGACATACAACATGTAAAAACCTATCTAGTTCTTCGGGATCAATTAAATGGCCATTTACATACATATAAGCTTTATAATATTTTGCCTCTAATATATTTCTAGCATATAAACCTATAAAGTTAGGAGGTTCATATGCAAAACATAATTCAACTGGCGTATTAAGTATTTTCATAGTTTAATTAAAGCGCGCCCGGCAGGGTTGAAACCTGCATCCCTCTTGCACATCGTTGCACCCGGGAACAGATGGTACCATCCTATGTTACCGAGTGTGTCCAATAACCGCCCACTACTTCTGCGGTGGGGAACCTCTCGCTGGCTGCGTCTACTTCCGCCACGAGCGCAATATTTTATTTTATTTTAAATCCTATAGAAATGTTATTTCTAGTTGTTACAACGCCAATTATAATTATAGCCATTACAGTAATCCACGACCCTACTGCAAGAAGAATGGATATTCTCCTATCTGATTTGTATTCTTGCTCTGCAAGGTCAGGGACCATCTTTTGTATTGTACCAAAAGATAATCCATACGCTAGAAATGCTCCTACTAAATATATTAATATGTATATCATAATTTCTCACTTATTATACCATTGAACATGAGTACAGTCATCGCGTATCTTTCCGGTAGTTACGTCACTGGGTATAATACTAATGTCAGTTAGCTTACCGTCCTTAACATACTCACCGAAACCATCGGTGTCCACAAAACTGCCATTCTCGCATAGTGTTTTAAATTCTTCGAGCGTCATTGGATTTGTCGCATCTCCTCTATCGTGTGGCTCCAAGACTAGTCGAAGTTCCCTGTAGAGCTCTTGTAGCTCGTTGCGCTCTTTCTCTATAGCCTTCAAAAACTGATCGTAATCCAGATCATACATTTCATCCATAGTCTGCGCAATAGATTTACTTATCTCTTGTATCTTCTGTTCGATTTCCTGTTGCGTCATAATTCCTCCTTTAGTGCTTGTTTAAATTCAACCAGAGGTATGCTACGAGCTAATGGCTCCAACTTACCTTCCCACTGTATTGTATACAAATGTTATACTATCGTGCTGGTTTAACTGATCTCGAAGTTTTGTTGTTTTAGTTGGGTAGCGATGTCGCATAAATACTCTATTTGAGATAAGCAATCCACCAGAGATGTATGATCTATCCCTGAACGTTCTGGATGGTCCCTATAGTACTCGTATGTTTCACGGGCTAATGAGCGCATTGTACGTACGTCACGCACGCAATTATATTTAAACGGCGGCTGTTGACGCAAACGCAAATATGCATTTCTAAGTATAGGCATATCAAAATCAGGGGCAGTACACCAAATATATGTGTCCTCGGACCCTATTTTGTCGAACCACTGCCGGAATTCATATAACGCCTGACCCAACGATGTGGGATCCTTCTGCATCTGTTTTTGTGCCTCCCGGTCTTGATTCATCCACCAATATATCGTATCGCCGTCCACCTCGCATCCTGCATCTATGCTGGATTGAGGGTGGATTTGGCGTTCGAACGTTGAGTATATTTCTTTTGTGTACAAGTTAAAATGTGCTGCACCTATGGAAAGCATCACTGCATTGGATGTCTTTCCAAGGGTTTCTAAATCTAGCATTATGTGTTTAATCATTTCTTCAGTTCTATTTTAATTTTATATTCTGGATCATCGAACAAGCAAGCAACTACATCACTTGGAGTGTGGTCTTTAATATATGCCAATATAAATCTTCTAAGCACTATAAAGTTATAGATCACATCGTCATCGACCTTTACTCCGTTCACTGTAACACTTAACCTCCTGAATATCGCCCTAAGTGTACAGTTGTTGCGATTCTCGGCCGTAGAGTACATATTTAAAGATTCACTAAGAGTCATTTCTTCCATTTAATTCTTCTTTCATTATCTCGTTTATCCAACGCCTTGCTGTATCAGTTTTTATTTCCATTAATTGTATTGCGCTTTGTTCAGCTTCTTCATCTGATTCATACGTCTTTCTAAATACACTTCCATCAGTAAACCGTAGTTTTAGTTCAGCTTTATCATATACTTTGCCGTTGACGAGCTTCCAATCTTTCCCCTCTTTATTCTTTCCTATTTCTACAGGTATGTATCCACTCGCATATCCAACCTTTATATATGCAATCTTTGATCCAAAAAACCCAAATATTCTAGTTTCTACATATTTATAAAAACTAGAAATTTGCTGGGGGATAACTTGTATATTTACTAAGTTGTCTAGGTTATAATAATTCTTTATCATATTCTTCTCCATCATTGCGTCAAGGTGGTATAATATTCATATCCATCTTCACCAACAAAAGCACCATCAATATGTATTATGTCAGTCTCTTTGTAGATTAATTTGCCATTATAATATCTCGAGATATGTAGCTTTTCCTTCGTTCCATATCTACACTCTACTAACGACGTGTGATCATTCCATAACAAAACTCTTACAGTATGAGGACAGTTAGGAAATCTTTTTAGCATATCTTTTGTTACTAACATAATCTGATTTTTTAGCTCCTCTATATCAATTTTAATGTCGTTCATGGTATGTATGTTTTATAAGTAAGTATAATATATTGTGAACTAGAGTTCATAGTTACCTCATATTCAGGGTCATTAAATATGTTTAATATTAGATCTCGAGCGTCTATTTGCTCCATAGTTAGGTTGCCAGGATTTATAGGAATAAACATTCCCAAATAATTAGCAAAATCTTCGGTGTCAAGTTGAATACCATTTACAGTGACTCTATATTCATGTAGTGCGTTCTTTACACGGTCACTAAGTAAAGCTTTAAATTTGCTTAAGTATAATTTTATTTGTGTGATAATCTATTATCGTTAAATGATATTCAAAATCTTCAAATATCATTTCCAGAATACTTTGGGGTACTATTACGCATGCTGAAGTCTGCATCCTGCACCCCATCATTTTATAAATAAATGGTACATCAAATGCATCTGGGGTTATTATAACTCCATTAACGTTTATACCGAGCCTATTACCATTATCTGCGCTGTAAAAGCTATTATTTAACAAATCTATTATTATATGCATATTTTTTCACATCTTAATTCGTACTCCGGATCATCGAACATAGCAAGCAGCTGGTTCCACTGGACAAAGTAAGTATCCATCATGAACATATACACATCTTCAGGTTCCACTAGTATATTATTCACAAATATATGGAACTTCACTTTGCCGGTCCTGACCACATTTTGGTTTATGTGGTTGTAGTTGTATGTATACCGTATGAAAAAACTGTTTCCTGGATGCACACATATTTTAGTTAATGGATGTAGGTTCATATCACCATTATTCGATCAGCTAATAATACTGATGGATTAGTTGGCTTAGCACTGATTTTATATGCAAATACCGGCGCTATGACTAAATCATCACGCTTACGGAATCTATTAAGATAGTCCCCGGCATGCTCTAGTAAGCGGAATATATGAAAACCTGACCAATACATTGTCCCTTTACCATCTCGAACTCTTTTTATATCGGCTACCATCCATTTTCTTATCGGCAGCTCACGGCTTCGATTAACTCCATGATATAAAAACTTAAGCCTATCATCTTTAGTTCGACGCACTATTTTATAATATACTTGTCTTCCTACCACTGTAACACTAGCGTATCCCTGAGCGTAGGCTTTTACCTCGTTACGCTGACAAGCCCGAAGGGCGGCAGGAAAACTGTTGTATGTGCCTACATCTTCTTGATTGTGGTTATCTTTAAATACATAATAAGGTAATAAGTTCGGGTGATCCTGGTACTGAATAAAGCACCCTCTATACCACCATTCATTTGTTTCAATTGCTACTGGTTTTAACATCTGTTATCTCTACACTATATTCTGGATCATTAAAAAGCTCTAATACTTGTAAATTAGCATATGTGTTTCTGCCTGATTTAATTGTTGTGGTACATATTCCATTGTGCAGCACGAATTCTTGTAGTTCTGCCCATATAACGGGTTGTCCGTTTACTACTATTTGAAATTGGTCCCACTCCACTACTATACGCTCTGTTGTTAAATCGAGCATTGTTATTGATGGATTCATTTAATTATTAGTTCCATATTATCTCCAGGTTATACTCGGGATCCTCAAATAAATCTCTAATTATTTCTAACATATTTTTATCCATAGAAATAGTTTCACTTATTGAGTATAACACAAACCAAACTGATTTTCACATTTTTCTAGCAGTTGTTCTCGTATACTTTTGTCGCATGTAGTCATTCCCCATAAATTTATTAAAGACTCCATTTGTTCAAATCGGTCTTTCATATAATACCTCGTTATGTGCTAGCTTACCATCTTGGTACAGTTGTATTTCCGAAGTATACTCAGAATCAGTGAAGTATAGAGTAATAGTATAAAATGTTACATAGTTTCTTCTCCACCTATATCGACTAGAAAAGCGCATAAATTCTGCAAAATCTATCTCTGTATCGTTAACTATTATCTTAACTTCGAATAGCTGCATCGGTAGCTCAAATAATAGCTTACCATTAAACTCATAAAAGACGTGTTCATTTATAAGTATCATATATATACCCTCGTACATCCACACACGTATTTATTCATGATAAATTCTATAATTGTATTCTGGATCTTCAAACATATTTTCGATACTACTTCTGTTTATAGTATAATCTCGTCCCGCCACCGCAGGTCTTCCCGAAAAAAGTATAAAATATACAGGATCAATAGTTACACCATTAACTATTATTGTTACTTTTTTCCCGTCTTCGGTTTGTAAATGGGTTGGTTCTTTTTCGGGCTTTAGATGGATGAAATATATATGGTTTGTCATGATTTTCTATCTTTATCGTTAACTCGTATTCTGGGTCATTAAATAGATCTAAGATAACTGAAAAGGCTATGTCATAATAAATACCCAATCCCGATGCATAACGGGTCATCAAATGTGTATATATCTGTGGAAATCTCGATTCAATAAATTCCGTTGGGTCTATAGCTTCTCCGTTTACGTACATAGTTACCTGTTCATTAGAATTAGTTAATCTAATATGGTTATTTTGTGTTAAAATATCAACGCAAAAGCTTAGTATAGGTCCGGTATTCATATTTTTAGCCTGTTTTTTAATCATGGAGTCAATTAAAGCTATTTGATCATTGATGCGTTTAACTGCATAACTGTGGCTGCTAACTTGTCAGTGTCGTGTGACAATTTGTACTGTATCGCTTTAGTCTCGTAATGCCTTTTTGTTTTTATATCCCTTTCGAGAATATTACTTAGTGTCTTCAGGTCGTACAGGTCGTTTTTTGATAGTGTAACCATATACTATGCAATGCCCTTCGTGATTATAATAAGTTAACCATTCTACATCTTCGTCCAAACGTAGATAGACTCCGCGGACACAACCGGTTTCTTCTGGTTTAGTTGCGGGTGAGTTCACCCATCTCATGTTGACATCAGTTATCATATGTTATCCTAATTGTTTTTTAAGTTTCTCTTGCAATANNGGTTTTTGCTCATCGAAAAAAGGATAAATATCTCGAATATTGTAGCTATCCTCTTCTACCAAACCTTTTTTAAGGTACCACTCAAATGTCCAGCGTGTAAGATCTGCCCAGTCTAATGCTACGCTGTTAACCAGTATTGTTTGGTTGATTGGTACTTTAGTAGGTGTAAATTGTATTTTTATTTTAGCTCCATTTTATATTCTGGGTCAGCAAATAACGGTGACACGTCCAATGTGAGCCTTCCTGGTACGTCTGGAATGCTAAAATATGAGGCTCCATATGTCATGATAAATGCAAACATCTCGAGTATGTCGACTTTGACGTCATTTATCATGATGATGCAGTCTGGATGAGCTGCGACCATTGTTGACTCGTCGTTGAACTCAATATAAATGAGCGGTTTAGGTGTTAAATCGTTGTTTTTATTGAATTTAGGCATAAATTATTAATTTTATTAAGTTTAGAGCTAAATTATTGTTTTTATTAGAATTACGCACTGCATTTTTTTCAAGAACTGCATATTTTGGATGTAGCTGTAAGTTATTATGTACTAACAACTTGCATTTTTTAACTGCAGGTGAACTGCATATTTTGTAGAGAGGTTAAGTTACTGTTTTTATTAGATTTAAGTGCCCAAAACTGCATATTTTTTATAAAACACACCCAAAATTGCTATACACTCTCTGAAGTTTCAAAAAAATTTTTACAACTACCACTCCAACCTCCAGGTTGGACCATTTTTAAGGTAAAAAATGCAGTTATTTTGCGTAAGTATAATAAAAACAATAGTTTATAGACTGCATATTTTAAAAATATTTAAAAAAATATGCAGTTATAATATATATAAAATTAACTTAAGTATAGTAAAAACAGTAACTTACGAACTGCAGATTTTATTTTACAAAAAGTGCAGTTTACAGCAAAAAGTGCAGTTCGAGTGAGCGATTTGAGCGATTTATTGAGAGAGCAGCTTATAACCACGTACACCAAACTTATTACTAGTCTTTTTCGAAAGGTAACCAAGGTCTTGCATACGAGCTATGACTGACTTAGCACTCAGTTTGTATTGAATACTATTATCTTTCATGATGGTCAACACGTCTTTATAACGTACTAATGTGTTATCGTCGTACTGAATACTGTGAGTTTTGAGTGCATCATGCACTAAATCACAAATATCATCCAAATCACCGCCAGATTCGTGAAATTCTTCCTTCAATTCGGGCGTAATAGGTGTAGGAATGTGGTATCTATACGCTGAATTGTCGTTGTTAAGCCATCCTTCGTACCTAGAGCGCAATTCTGTACGCACAAACCACCCAATATTGTTGTTAAATTTCTCGAGCAATGTATTGTCAACTTGTTTTACAGGATTTAATCTCAAGAAAAAGAACTGATTTGAGTTAGTATCTGTCAAATCTACCTCAGTTTTGTCAAAAAACAACGGTGTAGTCTTGTTTGATAATATGACAATGCTCAAATTTGGCTTAATACTGTAAGGATTGATGA